>Ga0268298_10002402_pt1 | contig 20509 bp, 18 predicted proteins | sample WWTPWeurt_MetaG_FD_194462 | JGI IMG/M metagenome (GOLD analysis project Ga0268298, IMG submission 194462) | Activated sludge microbial communities from WWTP in Nijmegen, Gelderland, Netherland - WWTP Weurt | ecosystem: Engineered > WWTP > Aerobic digester > Activated sludge | place... | reverse complement strand
GGCCGCAGCCCTGCCGGACATCGCCCGACGCCATGGGGCCAAGATAGTGGAGATCAATCCCGATCCCACGCCCCTCAGCGACCGTGCCGACCTCAGCCTGCGGGGTACCGCCGCCCAGATCCTGCCTCGGCTGCTGAGTCCCTCGGCTTGAGACAGCGCCTGCCGAAGCCGACCGCCAAGCCATGCGCCACCGCTTCAGGATCTGGCGGATTGCTTCCATAATGGACGCCTCGAAGATTTCTGCCAGCCCGGGAGTCACACAGCATGCGACATCAAGACATCTTGGCCATTCTGACAACGGCGCCGATCACTCAAGGCTTGGAGACGGACGATCTCGAGGCGCTGATCGCCCACTCTCAGGTGATCAACCGGCCTTCGGGCACGACCCTCATCGCTGAGGGACAGATCGGTGACGCCTTGCATATCCTGTTGAGCGGCCAATTGGACGTCAGCCTGCTGAAGGCGAACCGGGGTCGCAACGACAACAGATTCAGCGACATCCACCTCAACACCCTGAGACCGGGGGACTGTTTTGGCGAGTATTCCCTGATCGACGCGCAACCCGCTTCGGCCTCGGTCATCGTCAGCGAAGCGGCCGAGATACTTGTCATCACGCGCCACGCCTTCCAAGCCCTGATCGCCGCCTCCCAGGATCGCCTGGGAAAGATCCTGTATCACAACCTGCTGCGCATCCTGGTACGTCGACTGCGGAAAAAGGACAAGGAACTGGATCTGAATCTTGACCTGTCCGAATAGATCGGAGACGAGCACCGCGGATACGCGCTTCCTGGACTCGCCGCCAGGTGAGGTAGGCATCGCGTACCTTGCCTCTGGATGTGCCCCTTGTCGATTAGCGAATACTGAAAATGCTATGCGGTGCCTAGCCTAGGCGGCTGGACCACTCCCGGGCCTGGGCTTTTTCCCTCGGTTTTTCGTTCTCTCATAGAGAACAATTCATTTTTTTATTCATCAATTGTTCTCCAAAAAAGAACAAAAACCGCCGTTTCCAGTCCAGGCCCGGAACAACCAAGCGCCCAGGCCGCTTCCTGATGGGTCTGTACTCTCGGCAGCGGATTCGGCTTCGACGCCCGAGCCGATCAGTCGAGCGCCCAGAAGGTATTCAGAACGGGATGAGCCTAAGCGTCGCCAGAAAGCAGGACTCGGTCGGACAGAATGGCTGTCCGACCGACAACCGACGCGGAGAAAAAGGGTAATACCATTTCTCGATAGGTATTATCGATATTCGTAGGCTGGTGTTGAGGCGCGAAGCGCTGAAACCCAGCTTCTCAGTAGCTGGGATTCGCTTCGCTCATCGCCAGCCTACCCCATGGCTTTCAGGCGGATAAACTAATAGGAAATGGTATAAAAGTAAGGTATGGCCGGGCCGCGGACGACCCGGCAACCCTGGAGGATCAGTGGACCCCGACCGGCTTGAGCCCCCTGCCGGCGGTGAACAGACCCTTACGGAAGCTCCTGTCCTGACCCAGGGCGAGCAGACGGCCAAAGCGATCGGCAAACTCTTCCCGAGCCTCCTGTTGTCTTTGGCGCAAGGCGGTGATGAGGCTGTCCATGGCCGCCAAGGTTGGCGCCGATACCCGGCTGTCCACCGCCATCCGCTTTTTGTAGGTCTCCAAGGTGGTCGCCTGCACCTCGCCATCCTGAAACACCCCCAGGGTCTCCTGCAACGGCTTGAGGGTCTGGATCAAGAGAGCGAGGCCCGTTTGGGGAAAGAGGTGCTGGAAGAATTCGGTCAGGTAACGCAGAAGTTTGCACTCCTTGCGCAGTTCATGCACCACCGAGGCGGAGGTGCTCGGTTTAATGCGGCTGCCATTGACCAATACCCTGTCCAAGAGGCGATTGATGCGACGCCGGGCCAGCTTGACAATGGCCTCATAGGCCTTGGGCGCCGTGGCACGGGGCAACTCCGGATGCTCCAGGAAGGCATGCCAGTCCGCGCAGAGCTTGCGGAAGCCCTCGCTGTCCAGATGGGCGGTCAGGCGCTGATGCTCGATGCGCTGCTGAGCCCGGAGATACTCGAACAAGGGATCCAGATCCGCCTGTTGCGATTCGGGCAGACTGGCGCGATAGCCGGGGAGATGCTGGAGATAGACATCCAGATCCCGGGCGGGACCGGTGAGATCGCCCAGGAGGGCGAAGCCAGCCCGGAAACGCTTGAGCTCAGGCGGTGGAAAGACCCCGGGCAACTGGGACAAGGCGGACCGGATGCGCCGCAGGCTGACGCGCAGGTCGTGGAGGAATTCGGAGTCGAGTTCCATCCGGGTGCCGATCAGGTTGGCCTCCAGGATCTCGAACAGGCGCAGATGGATCTCCCGCGCAGCCTGGCCGGCCGAGGTCTTGGCGGCAAAGCTGTAAGTGGCCTGATCCGAATAATCTGCCGGACGTCGCCCCAGCGCGGACAAGCCTTTGGTCAACCAATCGCATCTCTGGGCGTGACAGCCATTGTACTTGCGCAGGCGGCGACTGAGCCGACGAGCGGCCCGGGTGTAGCCAGGGGTGGGCGTAATGCAGATCGCTCCAGGCAGGCCGACGGTACGTCCGCTTCCCGGATCCACGGCCATCCCCTTCTCGAAGCCCACCCGGGCGACTACCTGGTCATCGCTGTCGCGCACGGGGAAGGTCTCGCTACGGACCCGTACCTGCACCTGAGGCAGCAGGATCCGTGACTCCAGGATGCCCCCCAGGATCTCCCGCATCCGGGGATCGAGATCCTCCACAAAACGTAACTGGGCCGAGATGCCGCTATCGAGCAGGTATTCCCCCTCGGCATTGGCCAGTATGAGTTGCGGGGCACCAGATTCCGGGAGCCGGGTCAGCAGCCGCAGACCGGCACGAAACAGTCGCCAGTCGAAACTGTCGTAGTAGATCCGGGTCTCCACTTGCGCCCTTTCCATCGGCCCACCGATGGCCTCGACCAGCCTGATCTTGATGGTATCCAGCCCTGGTTCAGGGGATAAACCGAAGTACCTCTGTGCCGTATTCATATTCCACCTTGGTTGAATAGGGATAGGATTTTTTGATGCTAACCGAAAAAGATTACATTTCGGCGACAGAAACCGAAATTCCCTATTCTTTTCAGGAGCTTTCTTCCTGCTGACGGCAAGGCGGGCCAGCCGCAGGTTTTTTTCCGGTTCTCAGACTGGTTCCAGACTTCTGGTGGCAATCTCGTAGACATCCCCGGAGAGACCCGGGGCCTCCAACACCCGCTGTAACAGCCCCTGCATCAAGGCTTGACGCGCGGGATCATAGCGTCGCCAGCGACTCATCCCCCGCAGCAAGCGGGCGGCGATCTGTGGGTTGATTGGATCGATCGCCAACACCTGATCGACGAGGAAGGCGTATCCGGCCCCGTCTGGGGCATGGAAGTGGAAGGGATTGGCCGTGACAAAGGCGCCGATAAGACTTCGCACCCGGTTGGGGTTGGCCCGATGGAAACAGGGATGTCCCATGAGCCGCTTGACCCGGTCCAGGGTCCCGGGGTGCTTGGCGGTGGCCTGGAGTGCGAACCACTTGTCCATCACCAGGGGATCAGACCGCCAGTGGGAGGCAAAGGACTCCAAGGCCGATTCCCGTTGACCGCAGTTGGAATTGGCCAGCCCGGACAAGGCCGCCAGGGTATCGGTCATATTGTGGCTGTGCTCCAACTGCCTCAACGCCAGGGCATAACTCGCCTCGTCTTCCAGTTGCAGCAGATAATCCAAACACAGGTTTTTCAGCGCCCGCCGACCGATGGCCGCGGGAGAGATCTCATAGGGCCCGATTTCCTGGTTCAGGCTATAGGTCTGCTGGAGTTCTTCCCGCAATTCCTTGGCCAGCATGGATTTCAACCCTTCCCTGGCCCAATGGATGGCCTCCACGTCGATGACCCCCATCTGTTCACCCAGATCGAGTTCGGACGGCAGGGTCAAAACCTCGGCCAGAAGGGCTTGGTCCGCCCTGGGATCGAGCAGGGCCGTGCGGAAGGCGTCGATGAAACCAGCGGGGATCGACATCGGCTGATCGGCTTGGCGCGCCACCACCAGTTGTCGCACCAGCTTCCCGGCCAATCGTTGGGCGGCGTCCCAGCGACAGAAGTCGTCACTATCCCGGGCCATGAGGAACATCAGATCCTCGTCGTTCTCTTCTACCCGCAACTTGACCGGCGCCGAGAAGCCCCGCAACAGGGACATCCGCGGCGGCTGGACTATCCCTTCGAACACAAAGACCTGCTCCCTCTCCCGCAGCTCCAGGACGCGGGTGGTGGGGCCGGGTTCAGATTCGCCCAGCAAAGGGAGCGGCAGATCGGCGCCGTCCGGGTCCAGCAGCCCCACGGCCAGCGGGAGGTGAAACGGCGGTTTGTCCACTTGTCCGGGCGTGTCCGGGCACTGTTGGTGGACGTACAGACTGAAACGTCCGCTACCCGGGTCGTGCTCGCCGCGGATACTCAGCTCCGGGGTCCCGGCCAGATCGTACCAGCGGCGAAACTGTCCCAAATCGCGCTGGCCGGCGTCCTCCATGCAGCGCACGAACTCCTCGGTGGTCACCGCCTGACCATCATGGCGGGCGAAGTAGAGGTCCATGGCCTGGCGAAACATCTCCGGCCCCAGCAGATTGGCCTGCATCCGCACCACCTCGGCGCCTTTCTGGTAGACCGTCATGGTGTAGAAGTTGTTGATCTCGATATAGGAGCCGGGCCGCACCGGATGGGCCATGGGTCCGGCGTCCTCGGTGAATTGGTAGGCGCGCAACAGACGCACGTCGGCGATGCGTTTGACGTTGCGCACCCCGACATCGGCGGAGAATTCCTGATCCCGAAACACCGTCAACCCTTCCTTGAGGCTGAGCTGGAACCAGTCGCGGCAGGTGATGCGATTCCCCGTCCAGTTGTGGAAATACTCATGGGCGATTACCCCTTCGATGTCGAGATAATCCTTATCGGTGGCCGTTTCCGGCAGCGCCAGCACGTACTTGGCATTGAAGACATTCAGTCCCTTGTTCTCCATCGCCCCCATGTTGAAGTCATTGACCGCGACGATGTTGTAGACATCGAGGTCATATTCCCGACCAAACTGCTTCTCATCCCAGGCCATGGCTTTTTTCAGCGAGGCCATGGCGTGATCGCAGCGGTCGATATTCTCCGGTTCGACAAAGATCCGCAGTCGCACCGCTCGTCCCGAGCCGGTAAGGAACCTATCCTCGATCCAACGCAGATCTCCCGCCACCAGGGCGAAGAGATAACAGGGCTTGGGGAAAGGGTCCTCCCATTCGGCGTAGAATCGACCGTCCGCCAACATCCCCTCCCCCAGCGGATTGCCGTTCGACAACAACACCGGATATCCAGGCCCGGCGACAACCCGGGTGCGAAAGCGCGCCATCACATCGGGACGATCGAGGAAATAGGTGATGCGACGGAAGCCCTCGGCCTCGCACTGGGTGCAGAACATGGCCCCCGAGCGATAGAGTCCCTCCAGCCTGGTGTTCTGTTCCGGATGGATGCGCACCAGGGTCTCCAGACTGAACGCCTCGGGCACATCGAACAGGCCGAGTCCGTCCGACTCCAAGCTGAAGGCCGTGGGCGCCAATTCCCGGCCATCGAGGCGGATCTCCAAAAGCTCGAGATCCTCCCCATCGAGCCGCAGGTCCGCCGTGCGTTCCAGGGCGGATGGATTCCGCCGCACCGCTAGACGGGAGCGCACCAGGGTCTGGGACTCGTCCAGCTCGAACGACAATTCCACCTGATCGATAAGAAAAGCGGGTGGGTGATAGTCCTGCAGACGGATGGTTGTTGGCTCGTGGCTCGACATAGGTATTCCTGGATTGGGATGCGACAACTCGGAGATTGGGTCGGAACCATCCCAGGGCAAGTCGTCCGAGAGGCCGGGGTGCCGCGGCCACCACCGAGCCGATGGGCCGCGACAGGCGTGGTTCCAGCCGTTCCAAACGGCCTCCGGGCCAAGGTCTATTTTGGCCCATATTGTTCTTATTAAGAGAACAATCTGTTCTTTTTTTCTTTATTTGTTCTTGAAATAAGAACACAAATTGGGCCTTTCGGATCGATGCCCGGGGCCTGCAAGCTCGAAACCGGGAGCCAGGCCCTCGCCGTGAGAGACTTTCCCAACACTTTCTCAGCCGCTCCGAGCCTGGGGACCGCGCAGGATTTCCAATTGCTGGATGATGGGGGTCAACACGGGTTCCAGTTTGCGCCTCATGAGACTCCCCGTGGCGGTGCTCTCCTTGAGGACAGGGCGTATCACTCCATAGCCCAGGCCGGAGAGAAGCCGCATAGCCTGGAGTTCCGCCAGCATGCTCCCCTCGGCCAGGGTACGGATCTCCTCTACCTGGGGGAGAGGCGAGTGGCGGGCAAAATCCGCCGCCTCGCCCTGGAGTTCGCTCAGGCTCAATCCCGGATCTCCCTCCGGACGCAGGGAGCGAAAATGGGTTCCGATCAGCTCAAGGGTCGTGGTAACCATCTCCTGGGTGGACGGCGTGGCGAGAACACGGATCAGGGTCTCCAGATAGGTCTGACCGGAGGCCGACAGGAGTTTTTCCAAGAGTGCGGCGATAGGGTTGCCGCCCTGGGCGAGCGGCTCCAGTTGGCTTTGGAGAGCGACCATGTCGGCACGGGCCGGTCGAGTCAGGGGTAGGGCGTCAGGGATGGAGGAAAGAAAACCGACATAAAATATATTCTTATGTCTGGCCTTATTCCATAAATCCTGCTTGGCCTTTTCGGTCAAAAGCCCGGGTTGCAACACCAGGCGGATGGTTTCGATCATCGCCTCGGCTTCGGTCTCGAAGGGCAGATACTCGATGAGAAAGGCGGCCAATTCCCGGCCCAAGAGATCTTCGGCGACCCGAGGATTGGCCAGCATGCGGCGGGCATTATGGGCATCCGGCATCGCCCACCAGGCCCGACGCGCCAGCTCGGCGGTCAACCCCGGGGCACATACGGCGGCCACCACGGCCTCGGGTTCACCCAGCAGGAGCAATTGCGCCAAACTCTCGTCCCGCATCTGCCCCATCCTGGTCCAACGTTGCAGATAGACCGGATAACCACCCGGGGACCCCAGCACCTGGCCAGAAAACAATTCCCGCACCCGACGCAGATAGGTCTCGTGACGTCCTAGCGGATTCAGTCGGACTCTGGCCTCGCCGGCCTCGGTCAGACCATAGACGCACATCGCGGACTCATCGATACGGATAGCCAGGGGTTGACTCGCCAGGAGCACGTTGAGCCGCAGACTGTCCTGGGGGGACAATTCCATTTCTCAGTCCCTCAGTCTCGGGATCATTCCTGCTGTGGGGGGACGTAATTGGAGTCCCGGGGATTGAGAAAGATGAACTGGAAACGGCCCGCTTCGAACTCGACGAAGTCCATGACCGCCTCGTCGAGCAGGGGCACGGACTCCGGTTCCATAATGACACGCACCCCTTCCGTGGTAAGCAGGATGTCATCCTCCTTGACCTCATCGAATCCCATCCGATAGCTGATGGACCCATCGGCAGCACGGGAAGCGGCCAGCCGTAGCGCCAAGCCATCGAGACCGCTCTGATGAGCGGCGGCGCGGACCTGCTCAGCGGCCGCGGTTGTGAGTTTGAACATGACGGCTCCTTTTGGGTTGCTCTGTCTGTACCTGTCTTGGATGACTCGGGTGATAACCCGGGAGTGGACCCTCTCAGCGCCGGCACCGCCTGACATGCTCGACAAAACGTTTCGCCCAGGCGTTGCTCCCGGTATTGCGCTGATGGGAGTAACAGGCCAGCAGGTTGCGATAGATATAACCATCATGGCCGCCATCGATACCGGTTCCACGGACGACCTCATAGGCATACCTGGGTTCCCCGTCCAGCGCCTCCAGGCTGGAATAGTGGAATTCATGGCCATTGATCTCGGCTGGCGAAGAGACCGAACCATCCGGCCAGGGATGCTCCGGGGTCTCGCGCAATCGCACATAGCCGCGCCCCGGGGGTTGGGCATGCATGACCACCTCCCCCGGGATGACCCCCACCATTTCACAGCTCCTGCCCCGGAAGGCGATGCTTCGCGCCAGATACATGAGTCCGCCGCATTCGGCGTACACAGGTCCGTTCTCTTCGATGAAGGCCCTGATCGCCTGACGCATGGACAGGTTGGCGTTGAGCTCTTCCATGACCATCTCGGGAAATCCTCCACCGATGAACAGGCCATCCACCTCGGGAAGGCCGCTGTCGGTCAGGGTATCGAAAGGCACCAGCTCGGCCCCAGCCGCCTCCAGGGCGGCCAAGTCACCCGGATAGTAAAAGGCAAAGGCCCGATCTCTGGGGTAACCGATGCGCACATCCGCGGGATGGGGAGGGTCTTCCAATCCACGGCTTTCCTTCGGCTTGGGGGCGGACGCCGCCAAGGTCAGTAGCCGGTCTATATCGACTTGGTTCCTGACGGCTCTGGCCAGACGTTGGATGATGGCGGTGGCGGCGCGTTCCTCGGTACTGGGGATCAGCCCGAGGTGACGCTCGCTGATTTCCAATTCCGGAGACTGGTGCACAACCCCCAACACCGGCAGATCGGTGTAATGCTCGATGACCCGTCGCAATTTCGCCTCATGACGTGCCCCACCGACCTTGTTGAGAATGACGCCGACAATAGCGACCTCGGTGTCGAACCTCTGGTAACCCTGGAGCAAAGGGGCCACGCCCCTGGTCATACCCCGGGTATCTAGGATCAGTACCACCGGGGCGGCCAGCAACTTGGCCATGGCCGCGTTGCTGTCCGTACCTTCGAGATCCATGCCGTCATAGAGCCCCTTGTTGCCCTCGATCAGCCCGATATCTCCCGATCCCAGGGCACGACCGAAGCCGTCGAGGATCTCGTCACGGCCCATGGTATGAAAATCGAGATTCAGACAGGGATAGCCGGCCGCGGCGGACAGCCACAAAGGATCGATATAATCCGGTCCTTTCTTGAAGGGTCTGACTTGGAGCCCCCGCCCTTGTAGGGCGGCGCAGAGCCCAATGCTCAGGGTGGTCTTCCCAGAAGAGCGATGGGCCGCCGAGATATAGAGGTGGGCCATAATGGGGAGTCAGCGGGAAATAGCGAAGAGGTCCATCAGGAGTTCCTGATGGACCTCGAATCTTGACAAAAAATCAGTGCGCCGGCCCGAGGCTATCCGGGTCTTCCAGACTTTCCGGAAAGACTTTCAGCATACGGGCGCCGATAGACACCAATGCCAGAGCGACGGCAATTCCGCCTACACCAAGCATGGCCTCCCAGAAACTTGGGCTATAAGCGGCGACCACACCGTCATAGAAACTACTCTGTAGCACTTCATATCCGGGGAAGAGGCTGAGGGGATAGGCCTGACCGCCGATGAGGAGAACATAGATCTGGCAGAAGCCGCCCACCAGGATCAACATGGAAGCGGTGGCTATCGCGTAACGGGATTGCTGATATTTGGGGGCGTAGATCAACACCAGGGGGAAAATGCTGCCGATCAGGATCTGCCCCAACCAGAACATAGCCGTATAGGGACCACCATCCAGGAGAATGAAACGCTCGATACCATGTTGCTGGGCGATATAAAGATTGGTCAGGTGATAGACCAGATTGAAGAACAATACAGCGCCGACAAAGACACCCAGCAGATTTTTCAGTTTGGCCAGCCGCAGATCACCAAGCTTACGGTCCCCCCAGAGATAGGCGGACATCAGGGTGATGATGAAAAAGGCCAGTCCATAGCTGAAGGACATGATGATGAACATGGGCGCTAGAACGGCTGAATTGTAGGCATCCCGGGCAACGATAAAACCGAAGATGGAACCGGTACCTGTCGTCAGCAACAACCGCCAAAAGAAGGCGACAAAGCCGATGGGCCGGGTGAGCGTCTTGGCCTGGCGTTCCATCATGGCCCAGAGATAGACCAGGGTAATGACGATAAAGCCGGTATACAAAAAGATGTTCCAGGCAAAGATCGACTTGAAGTTATAGGTGGTCATGGCGACGATCAGCCGCTCCGGACGCCCCAGATCGAGCACCAGTACCAACAGACCGCCGATCAGCAGGGAGATGGCCAACAACCCCGAATAACGGCCAAGAGGCTTGTAGAGTGGACCGCCGAACACCGAGCCGATGGAAGCCACATTCAAGGCCCCGGAGGCGGCCACGATGAGAAAAATGGCGAAGACATGTGGCAACCCCCAGATGACCTGGTTGTTCATGCCGGTGACCCAATGGCCCTCGTGTTCAAGATAGAGAAAGGTGCCAAAGCTCATGGCCATCAGGATGGCAAGCCCGGTCAGACCCGTCCAATAACGGGCAGGCGGACAATAAAGCTCACGAAACTGCATCTCCTTCATCGTACTGGCCCCTTCTCAGCTAGACGCCCGCGTAACGAACACCGGTGTTGAGTTCCAACTCGCTACGTATCTGCCGGGTCGGCAGTTCACGCAACCGCTTGGCGATGGCACTCTCGGGATCATTGAGGTCTCCGAAAATGATCGCCTGGTGGCCGGCCTTGGCACAGGCCTGGGCACAGGCCGTGGTTTTGGCACCGCGATCGAGCCAATAGGCGCAGAAGTTACAACTTTCCACGCATCCCTTACCCCTGGGAGCGACTACGGAATGCTCTTCGATATTCTCGTGAATAAATGAGCGCGCTTTGTAGGGACAGGCCATCATGCAATAGCGGCAACCGATACAGGTATGACGATCAACCATCACGATACCATCGGCCCGCCTGAAGGAAGCGCCGGTAGGACAAACATCCACACAGGGTGGAAATTCACAGTGCTGACACATCATAGGCAGATTCGCGACTCGACCCGTCATCTTGTCGCGCAATTTGACCTTCCGGATCCATTGTGGATCCGTGGTCGGCCTGCCGTGACTGGGGATGGCATTCTCCCGGTTGCAGGCCTCGACACAGGCGGAACAGCCGTCGGCACACTTATTTGTATCGATGAGCATTCCCCAGCGAACCTGGGATGAAACCCCCTGGTTCGGGGTCTTCCCCCCGGCCAGGGACTGTAGCACGACTCCGGGGGCGATCGTCACCCCCGCCAATGTCGCCGCGGTGATGGAAACAAGCCGACGACGATCCATGTCCGGACGCTCGGTGACCTCAGTCATGTGCCCTCCCCTGTGATGCGGCATCGTGATTCTGCATGGCCAACGGCTGTCCGTCGGCCGAGACATCGTTCATCAAGGTGTGCTGGGAAACAAACGTCCGTTGCGAATCCGGGGTGTTTTCGCTGAACCCTGGGATGAACTCGGGCCTTGCCTGCTGGGGAGTATTGCGATGGCACCCGAAGCAATCGATATGCACCGCCGCGAATTCATGGCAGGACTGGCAAAACTGCCCCTTGACATTGACCGGCACCGCCTGGCCGAGGGTATCGGTAGCCGCATGACAACCGACACAACCGGCGAGACCGAGATCGCGCTCCCGTATCCCTTTGTGCACCGTTTCATCCCGCTCGTGCTTGAGATACTTCATGTGGTTGCGGCGCATATCCGGAGTAGAACGCACACAGGCATCGAGCTTTGCCGCCCGGGAACCCGGCGTGACACCGGGATCACCCATGACGCTCTGGGCCAGAACCAGCAACACACCGGCAAGAAAGGCCGCGACCAAGCCGGCCATGCCGAAACTCGCCTTTTGCATGGCGCTACCTACTACTCACCGAGACCCATCTTGATGTAACCCGTAGGACAGACATCGGCGCAGATATGACAGCCGATACACTTGGCGTAATCGGTCGCCACATAGCGTCCGGTCGTGGACTCTTTCTTCGGCACCCGATAGACCGCAGTCTGGGGACAGAAAATCACGCAGTTGTCGCACTCGAAGCACATGCCGCAACTCATGCAGCGTTTGGCCTCGCTGACGGCCTGTTCGGTCGAGAGACCGATCAGGCGCTCATGGAAATGGCCCAGAACCTCCTCGGCATCCGGAACCTCTTCGCTCCGCTTGACCCGGGGGGTATAGCCAAAGTGGGCGAGATACAGCTCGGTTGATGGGATGATCTCCTGGGAGGAACGGTCCTCATAATTGTGCACCGCCCAATTCCCCATCGAGGTGCCGCGCATATCGCCGCGTTCTTCGGGCTTGAACACCTGAGGCGCCAGCCTGGCCTCCTCCATCTTGCGCAGCAAATCGAAGTGATGCACATCCACCTTCGGGCGTTTTCTCACTTCCTCACGGCGCAGATAGCTGTCGATACTGTCGGCGGCGATAGAGGCTTGGCCAATGGCCGTGGTTAAGAGATGGGGACGGATGATGTCGCCGGCGACGAAATGTCCAGGCTTGCCAGGTACCTGATAGAACTTGTCGGCGTTGATCAGGCCGCGGCCATTATCGAATTGTTCCAACCCGGAAAGATCGCCACCCTGGCCGATAGCAGAGACGATGAGATCGGCCTCGATAAATAACTCTGGCGCACCTTCGATCCGTATCGGACGAGGACCTTCCATGCGACAGGCAACCACCTTGAGACCAATGGCGCGCCCCTGATCATTCTTTACCAACTCAATGGGCATCACACCGTCATGGATGGTCACTCCTTCCTTGAGGGCATCATGGACCTCATGTTCGGCCGCGGTCATCTGGCTGCGGGGAAAAAGCGAGGTCAAGGTGACCTGGGCCCCCTGACGGGCCGCTGTTACCGCCGCATCGTGGGCGACATAGCCGTCGCGGATGACCAACTCCGGCCGGTCGGTGGGGTGGCTCTGCTCGATGTGACCGATGCGTCTGGCTACAGACACCACGTCGATGGAGGTATCGCCACCACCCACACAGACCACCTTGGAGGCGGTGACCTTCATGCGGCCCTCGTTGAAGGCCTTGAGGAAGGCCACGCCATTCACGCAGTTGGGGGTACCCTCCCAGCCGGCCAGGGGCAGACCTCGGCCCGATTGGCAACCCAGCGCCCAGAGGATGGCGTCGAACTCCTGTTCCAGTTGCTCGACTGGGATGTCCTTACCCACGCGGATCTTGGTGCGAACCTCGACCCCCATGTCGATGATGCGATTGATCTCCGCATCCAGTCGGTCACGCGGTACCCGGTAGCCAGGAATGCCGTAGCGGAACATGCCGCCAAGACCATCGTTCATTTCGAAGATGGTCACTCCATGACCTTTGCGCCTGAGCTGGTAGGCGGCCGCCAGACCAGCCGGCCCACCACCGACGATGGCAATACGCTTTCCCGTGGCCCCGCCCGGGGTAAATTTATAGCCCTTGTCGATCGCGGTATCGCCGATGAATTGCTCCACCGAGTTGATACCCACGAAGTCTTCGACCTCGTTACGATTGCAACCATCCTGACAGGGGGCCGGACAGACCCTCCCCATCATGGCGGGAAAGGGATTGGCATCGGTGCTGCGACGAAAAGCATATTCCTGCCACTCCATCCCTACCGGCGGTTTTTCCTGCTGCCGGACGATGGCCAGCCAACCACGGATGTCCTCACCCGAGGGGCAACTACCCTGACAAGGCGGTGTTTTATGCACATAGGTCGGGCATTTATGGGAGGTATCCTGGACGAAGATTTTGTCATGCCAGCTTTCCCAATCGTGATCCCCGTCTTTGAATCGCCGCCAAGTGAGCTTGGTTTCCACTTCACCGCCAGGAGTCGCCATTGTCACTCTCCTCAACCGATATAACTGAATAATTGAATAGGTTCTGAAGCCGTCGACACGGATGTTCTGAGGACATCCCGCGCCTAATCATCGTCCTCGTCCCGGGTTTCTTGAGCCCCGGAAAGGACGATCGCGTTGCTCACCAATTGGTGCAAACTTACTATCTGCCCCATCTCGAGCCCGTAGTAAGGGAGAACCTTGGTAAATTGGCTCTTACAGATGGCGCAGATCGCCGCCATATGGGTGACCCCATGGTCCTTGATCACCTGTTTGAGTGCCGTCACCCGCGGCACCGCCCCTTTGACACGGAGCTCCATGAGGTCGTCGGTAAGCAGACCACCGCCCCCGCCGCAGCAAAAGGTCTTTTCATGGATGGTGTCCGGATCCATGTCCACGAAGTGATTGCAAACCGCCTTGATCACGGCGCGTGGGATCTCGAACTGACCGCCAGGGTTGGGACCCATGCGGCTGGCTCTGGCTACGTTACAGGAATCATGAAAGGTCACCACCATGTGATCATTCTGGGACTTGTCGAATTTCAGCGTCCCCTTTTGAATTTCGTTGTAGGTGAACTCCAGGATGTGCTGGGGCACCGGATACTTGGGATCGAGAAAATCGAAGGGCCCGGCTAGGGTATTGAGAAAGCTGTAAGCCACCCGCCAGGCATGTCCGCATTCGCCGAAGATGATACGTTTGACGCCCAATTCCAGGGCCGCCTCGCGAATACGCATGGAGATGCGCCGCATGTTCTCATAGCTACCGATGAACATGCCGAAGTTGCCCGCCTCAGAGGCCTTGGAGCTCAGGGTCCAGCTTGCCCCAGCCGCATGGAACACCTTGCCGTAACCGATGAGACCGTCGACATGGGGTTCAGCGAAGAAATCCGCCGAAGGCGTGACCAAGAGAATCTCGGCACCCTTTTGGTCGAGGGGATATTTCACCTCGACGCCCGTATCGGCGAGGACATCCTCCTCCAGCCCTTCCAAAGTATCTCGCAACGCCCCCTTAGTCAGGCCGAGGTTGTTACCTATACGAAAGACCTTGCCAATGATCTCATTACAATACTTCTGACCAACACCAATGCTATCCATAATCTCGCGGGCGGCCATGGAGATCTCGGCGGTATCTATTCCGTAAGGACAAAACACCGAGCACCGACGACACTGGGAACATTGATGGAAATAGCTGTACCAGTCATCGAGCACTTCTTTGGTGAGATCTTCGGCGCCCACCAACTTGGGAAAATATTTGCCCGCGAAGGTAAAATAACGCCGATAGACCTTGCGTAATAGATCTTGCCGAGCTACCGGCATATTCTTGGGGTCCTTGGTACCGATGAAATAGTGGCATTTATCGGTGCAGGCTCCGCATTTGACGCAAGAATCCAGATAGACTCGAAGGGAGCGATATTTCCCCAGCAGCTCACCCATCTTGTCGATAGCCTTCTGCTGCCAGTTCTCCACCAGCTCGCCAGGATAGCCGAGCGGTGTCTGGAAATCCGCCTTGGCGACATACGGCTTGCTATGAGCCATGGTGCCATCGACCAGTAAGGGCACCTCGATGTGCTCACCGATCTCCGGGACTGAGAAATCTGCTTTAGCCATGGAACGCTCCCCTCAAGGATGCAGAAATAATCCTTTGAATCAAAAAGGGAAAACCGCCATCAGGAGGATTCCTCGAGTTTACGCGCCCAAGCCGCGATATGCCGCCTTTCCCGGGGATTATCGATCTGATTTCGCGTCGGACTGAAAAAGATGCCAGGTGCATGCAGTAGCTTGCTGAAGGGGAAAATCATCATCAGCAGAATGACAAGGCTGAGATGCAGTACCAGTAATGGATCATCCGGCAAAGGTTTCCAGTCGAACGTCATCACCCCCAGGATAAAGGACTTCAAGGCCACGATATCGGTATGGAAGACGAAGGTGGTGAGCATGCCGCTGATCCCGATCAACAGCAGGAGGATCAACATGAGATGATCGGAGGGAGCCGAGATATAATGCACCCGGTCGACCAAGAAACGCCGTGCCCACAAACCCGCCAGACCCATCACCATCAGGAAGGAACCATAGGTGCCAAAGAATTGGATGAACTCGACCGGCGCCCAGACCGGGTTGGTGAAATAACGTAGATGCCGGGCTAGAACGAGAAAAAGCCCGACATGGAACATCCAGGAAAACATCCATGTCCACTTGGTACCCTTGAACAGGCTCTCAAAAAACACGACTTCGCGAAACATTCTCAGCACCACACCGAACTGAGTCACAGGGGCCGGGGTGGTTGGGATCTTTAACGGCGCCGGTGAGGCGGCAAACCTATAAATCTTATAGGCCAGACCACCAACAAAGAGCGCTGCAGCCACATAAAACGATAGGGCAAAGAGAATCGTCAGGAACGACATGCTTCCGCCACCCTTGCGAGACTTGTCTTACATGCCCGAGAGGTGTTTCGCAACCTCCCGGGCCTCACCCGAAAGATAGACCCGATCAGACGCAACCGGTCGGCTTGGGCAACCCGGCATAGCGGCAGGCCTGCTTGCCTGGCCCATAGGGGAAGAGGGCATACAAATATTTACTGTTGCCCTTATCGGCCCCGAGTTTTTTTGCTACCGCCTTGGTCAGCACACGAACCGCTGGCGCGATCTGATATTCCTCATAGTATTCGCGAAGGAAGCGAATGATCTCCCAGTGGTCGCTGGTCAGGGCAAGATCATCCTGTTGTGCCATGACCTCAGCGACCTCGGGCACCCACTCGTTGATATTAGCCAGGTAACCTTCTTCGTCGGTTTCCAGGGATTTACCGTTGACTTCGATTGGCATTGAGTCTCTCCTCGATTATCGAAACATATCACTTCGTTTACAGCCAAGATTGTATCTTATCCTTGGCGACGGCAAGGTCTACGAAACCGCCGTAGTCAACAACCTTCACACCGTCGATGAGTTTTTCCTGGCGAATGCCTCGGGCGGCAAGATCCGGTCCCAAAACCGCGACATCCAACCCTTGTAAACCAGAGGCCGCCCGACCGCCATTGACGGCGGCATAGACACCATCCTCGATGAGGAGAATGGCGTCACCCGCCTGATAATAGGCCAGACAGGTTTCCAGACTCGGGCGCTCGTAAGGGGACTTGTTGACCAGATGCAAGATGGACATTCCGACTCACCCCTAAAAGTTGAACAGCACGTCCTGCTCGGCCATCACCTCGGCCATTTCGGCACGGCTGACGAGCATGATGGAATCCTTCTCCGCCCAGTCTTCCTCTTCATCCTCGTAAACGAGGTGCTGGAGATCGTCGAGGCTGAGACCACGGGCCTCTAGAGATTCCTTCTCTACATAGATCTTTCTCACCTCGTAATCACCCAAGGCCGCGTAGGTGGGCGAAAAATTCTTCATCCCGATCCCCGAGGTATCCTGCCCTTTCACCAGCTGATAGACCCCGTCGTCGATGAAGGCCAAACTGACATCCTGCTCGAAGGCGGCGCCGATAAGTACAACCTCCAAGGACTCCCAGGCATAGATGGTGCCGTAGGGCGCCTTGCGATTGACATACAAGAACTTTTTCGTTTGTGACATCGCCGCCTCCCCTAATCCCCGAAGACGACCAGACGGTCGCTCTGGATCGCGCCTTCAACCAATTGCCCCAGACCCGAGATACGGAACCCCTGGGCGATATTGGTGGCATCCTTCTTATTGCGCTTAGCCTCACCCTCATCGACGATACCCCGCCTTTGCGCCGCAGCAACGCACACCACCAAATCGAGATTGTGTTGCTGCGCCAAGTCGCTCCAGCGGTTGACGATGTTGCGATCATCCTGCGGCGGGGTGGTCAGGCGGGTGCCGTTGTTTACCCCATCGTGATAGAAAAAGATACGGAAGATCTCATGTCCCTTTTCCAGCACCGACTTGGCGAAATGGTAGGCCGAGTCGGAAGATTGATGCTGATAGGGACCCTCGTTGACCTGGATCGTGAACTTCATCGTTAAGCTCCGTTGGTCAGAGCCCTAAAACCGAATATGCGCGGAGGCATTCAGACTGGCTCGCGATCCCCGCCAATTATCGATGTGATACTTGGTGAAGGGCAGCTCCACTTCCTCGAAGAAACGCGGCCAACCGATCCGTTCGATCCACTCGTTGATGCGTTCCCAATCCCTCGCCCCGGCCTTATAGGCCTTGAGGATACGCTTGACGATAGCCGTCGCTTCCGGCCAGCGGGGAGGATTGTTGGGGATACCCGAAGCCACCAGTTTCTGGAAGGTCGGCTTACCCCGGGCATTGGAGTGATTGCCCCCCACCCAGATCGACAGTTTGGTATGTTCCGCGTCATTGATCTGCATCGGCGGACAAGGCGGATAGCAAGCACCGCAGCAGATACACTTTTTCTCGTCCACTTCAAGCGAAGGTTTGCCGTTCACCATCGCCGGACGGATCGCCGCCACCGGGCAACGAGCCACTACCGAAGGCCGCTCGCAGATATTCGCCACCAGATCATGATTGATCTTCGGCGGCTTGGTGTGCTGAACGTTGATGGCGATATCGCCCTGGCCGCCACAGTTGATCTGGCAGCAGGAGGTGGTGATGTGAACACGATTCGGCATGTTGGCGTTTCTGAACTCATCGATGAGCTCGTCCATCATGGCCTTGACCACGCCGGAAGCATCCGTTCCCGGGATGTCGCAATGCAGCCACCCCTGGGTATGCGAGATCATGGTGACCGAATTCTGGGTGCCTCCGACGATGAAACCGGCACTTTCGATGGCCTCGATCAGAGGGGCTACCCTTTCTTCCTTAGCCACCATGAACTCGATATTGCTGCGCAGGGTGAAATGCACATAGCCATCGGCATAGTGATCGCCGATGTCGCAGAGTTTCCGTAGCGTGAAGACATCCAGAATACGCTGGGTACCGGCCTTGACCGTCCAGATGGTATCGCCGCTGTAAGCGACGTGTTTGAGTACCCCAGGCCGTGGGTGCTCATGATATTTCCACATCCCGAAATTTTTCCGCATCAAGGGATGCATGTACTGGAAGGGATCCGGGCATCCAGACTCGATCGGCTCTCGCATTTCGACTTTAGCCATCGCTATCTCCACAATCTACTGCAAACTGGTCTCGACTTATTCCGCACCGGGCCGGGCGACACCGCCCGACCACGCACTAGAGACTGAAGGGGCTTTCTGGTTAACCGGCTTCGGCTTTACGCTCGAACCAAGCCTCGGCGGCTTCGTCCCAATCATCCATCCGCACATAGGAACTCTGGCGCGGATAGTTGACCATGTTGGGATCCGGCTCCACACCAATACCTTCAAGAAAATTCACCAAGCCGATCCGCTCGATCATTTCGCCGCAACGCTCATGCTCAAGGGCGTTCTCGGCCCAAAAGTCGATGATAGTCTCGGCCAGCTCGACCAAAGAGTCCCAATCCTCCTGGGTTTCGAGCTTCTTGAAGGGAATAATGACGGTTCCCATCAGATCACCGATCTTCAGGGTACGCTTGCCGCCGATCAGGATGGTGACGCCCTTGTCGTCACCCGGATGCAGGGCCTTCGGCATCACGTTCAGGCAGTGCATGCAACGCACGCAGTCCTTGTTATTGACGATCAGGGAGTCGTCATCGGCCAGGGACAACGCCTTGGTCGGGCATCTGGTGATGACGTTGTCGATGATGTATTGCCGACCTTTCTTGGCAACGGCCGCCTTGACTTCCGCCTGGTCGACCTTCATATCGTCGCGCCAAGTGCCGATAACGGCAAAATCAGCGCGCTCGATGGCATTCTGGCAATCGTTCGGGCAACCGGAAATCTTGAACTTGAACTTGTAAGGCAGGGCCGGACGATGCACATCGTCGACGAAGTTGTTTACCAACAAGCGATGCGCTTTCTGTTCGTTGGTGCAGGACATCTCGCAACGGGCGGCACCGACACAGGACATGGCGGTGCGCACGCAGGGGCCGGCACCACCGAGATCCCAACCATAGTCGTTGATCTCGTCGAAAAAGTGCTGGGTGTTCTCGGTGTTGGCACCGATAAACATGATGTTGCCAGTCTGACCGTGGAAGGTCACCAGACCCGAGCCGTGCTTTTCCCAACTGTCCGCCAATTGGCGCAGCATTTTGGTCGAGTAATGGTTACCCGCCGGCGGTTGTACTCTGAGGGTATGGAACTCCTTGGATTCGGGAAAGGCCTTACCGACCTCCGAAAACCTGGGGATGATGCCGCCGCCGTAGCCATAGACGGAGACGGTGCCGCCCTTCCAATAGCCCTTCCTGGTCTCGTAGGAATGCTCCAGCTGGCCCAGCAGATCATTGGTGACCTTATTGATACGCTCATTCGGGTGCTGGTCGCGCAGACGCTTGATACCAGAGATAAAAGATGGCCAGGGCCCATCTTCCAACTGGTCAATCATGGGGGTGTCGTGTTTATTGATCGCCATGGTGCTCAATCTCCTGAAGGATAGGTTGTAGCCTGTCCGGTTAGGTCGCCCTGTCCTGCCGACACGGCCGGTCGTCAGTGGCAACGATGGGTACGGTTTTCTCTCACCGGCAATACCGGGGATTCTTGGGGGAAGCCAATAAGGGTTATGAGTACACCTCAGGATGGTATCCCAAAGCCGTCAGCCTCTATATTCCACCAACGGGGGGTAGCGAGCGGCCCCCTCTATCCCTTTTGGGATAGAGCCGATACACCTCGCCCCCGGCTCGGAATACCCCTTATGCCCCAGCACCTTACACCCCATGTGCAAACCGCCCGTAACCGCCACCCGGCTCCTGCCAGACACCCGACTGCGCCTAAAAACGTGGCGGGATGTTAAGGTTGTTTCTCCATTACGTCAATGAATTCTAATATTCCTATAACCTGGGAAGCCCCCCCTCGCGCGTCGGAGAATTCTTTTTTTGTCAATGACCTGGAC
>Ga0268298_10002400_pt1 | contig 20516 bp, 20 predicted proteins | sample WWTPWeurt_MetaG_FD_194462 | JGI IMG/M metagenome (GOLD analysis project Ga0268298, IMG submission 194462) | Activated sludge microbial communities from WWTP in Nijmegen, Gelderland, Netherland - WWTP Weurt | ecosystem: Engineered > WWTP > Aerobic digester > Activated sludge | place... | reverse complement strand
CCGGACGGGCGACCATCTTCTCGGGCGGCTTCTTGAAGAAGGAAAAAACCATGGGTACTGGAGGCGACTGCCGGTGCTCTAGTGGCGACGAGCGGTCGTTTTAACACATCGGCGAAACTGCCGCAATTTGCAGCACCCCTGCCACGCTCCGACACCCCGCTTCAATGAGCGCCCCGCCAGCGGTGCAGGCCGCCGGAAAGGCCCCCGGCCACGACCAGTGTCAACGCCAGTACCGGGCCGAAGGGCTGGTCCGCCGCCAGCGCCAGCGCGAAGGCCGCCAGGTAAGCCAGGAGGCCCGCCAGCGTTCCTAGCAGCAGCGAACGCCGCCAGGTGCGCGCCCACTGCCAGGCGATCAGCGGCGGCACGAATATCATCGCAAAGGCAGCCATGACTCCGATGCTCATCGTCGCGATCGCCAGCACCGCGGCTACCAGCATGTCGAACACCAGATGCGCCTGCCGTGCCGAGCGTCCGCGGGCGCGGAAGAAGTCGGGGAAGAAGTGGCAGAGCAGCAGCGTCCGCGACAGGCGCAGCAGCAAACTGCCGGCGACCCCCAGTGCCAGCCAGGCCGCGATGAGGTGTTCGCGTTCGGCGAAGTACAGCTGGCCGTCGAACAATGCGTGGCCGAGGCGTTCGGCCAGCGGCAGGTTGGCCACCAGCAGTACCGAGAGGCCCCAGCCGGCGACGAGCAGCATCGCGTAGGCGGCGCCCTGCACGCCTCGCGTGGCCCCTTCGAAGAGCGTCTTCAGCCCGGCAGCGGCGGTTGCGGCGCCGATTCCGCCCAGCAGCAGCGGCACGCCGCCGAGCATCGCCAGCAGCGCGCCAGCCGCTGCCGTCTGCGCAAAGGCCAGCGCCGCCAGCCATTCGTCGCGCAGGCGCAGGTAGGCGCCAAAGAGTGGCAACAACACGGCAAAGACCAGCCCCGTGAAAAAGGGCATGGCAAAGAGCGGGTCGAAGATTCGTGCCCCGAGGTCGGCAACGGTTGGCATCAGGCAGCTCCCAGTCGTAGCGTACGGTCGCAGACCGCAGCGACGAAATCGTCGTCGTGGCTGACCACGATCAGCCCGGCCCCGGCAGCGGCGCGCGCCCGCAGGGCTTCGGCGAGATGGCGGACGCCGGCGGGGTCGAGGTTGTTGGTCGGTTCGTCGAGCAGCACCGCATCGCCCGGTGCCTGCAGACAGGCCCACAGATGCAGGTACTGGCGCTGGCCGCCGGAAAGCTGGTCGAGCCGCTCGTCGAGACGTCCGGCAAGCCAGGGCGGCAGGCCCTCCGCGCTGGCACCCGTCAGCGCCAGCAATTCGCGGCCCGAGAGCGGCACCCCGGCGATATCGGGCTGCTGCTGCGTCTGCAGCGTTACCTGCAGTTGCGGCGACCGCCGGATTTCGCCGGAGAAGATGCGGGCGCCGCCGGCGATCGCGCCGAGCAGCGTGGATTTGCCGCAGCCGTTGGGACCGGCGATGCCAAGAATTTCACCCGGCCCAAGGAGGAAGGAAGCCGGGCCGCAGACCGGAGCGGCATAGCCGGCGACGAGATCGCGCGCTTCGATGAACATGTTCAGCGCCCCGTCAGGGCGGCCAGCAGGCGGCGCACGGTTTCGTCGAAGAGCGTGACCAGATCGCTGGCCTCGGGCGTCCCGCCGACGGTGAAGGGCAGGGCCACCGCCGGAATCTTCGCCTGCTCGGCCATCCAGCGCGACGGCGCGTCATGCTGGTAGGCCGGGCGCAGTACCATGCGGGCCGGCTCGCGCTGCTGCCGTTCCAGCACCGACGCGAGGTAGCTGGCCGTCGGCTCGACGCCCGGCTTCGGTTCGAGCGTGCCGACCTCCTTCAGGCCGAGCCATTGCACCAGATAGGGAAAGGCATTGTGCTGGACGAGGACCGGCACGCCCTTCAACGGTGCCGCCTCCTTCTCCCAGCGCACGATCGCGGCCCGCCATTTCACGCTGAATTCCTGCAGCGCCGTGCGATAGGCCATCGCCTCCGCAGGGTCGAGCTCGATCATGCGTACAGTGAGCGCATCGGCCACCCTGAGGAGGTTGCGTGGATCGGTCTGGATATGCGGATTGCCGGCCGCATGCACGTCGCCATGCGCACGGTCGAGCACCTTCGGCACGTCGAGCATCGTCACGGCCGTGGCCGCCTCGAAGTAGCCGGGCGTGCCCGGCTGGATCGTGCGGTTGCCCGATTCGCGCAGCACCACCGGCAGCCAGCCGATCTCCAGGTCCGCGCCCGTGGCGACGACGAGGTTGGCCGAGCGTGCTTTCGCGATCAGAGACGGCTTGGCCTCGATGCGATGCGGATCCTGCAGACCCGTCGTCGCCGCATTCACCGTCACCCTGCTGCCGCCCAGTTCCCGTGCCAGCGCCGCCCATTCGGGGACGGTGGCGAGGATGGTGAGCGCGGCGTGCGCGGGCACGGAAAGAACGGCAGTAATAGCGCCAAGTAACAACAGTTTTTTCATTCAAACTCCTTCATTCAAAGAGCGGGCACAGCACCCTGCGAAAACACGCATGGCGCCGGCCAGGCGAGGCGCCGCGCCGATGCCGTTGGCTCATGGCCAACAAGGAGGTGCGCAACGAAGCATCGCCAAGCCATGTGTGTTTTCAGAATTTGTGGGCGCCGTGGGTGCCCAGACTCATGATGTACTGCAGCCAGACCTGGTTGTCGGTGACGCCCTGCATCGACTTGTCCTGCGCGAACTGCAGGCGCATGCGCGAGAACTCGCTCCAGCTGTAGTCGGCCATGACGGTCAGGCGCTTCGGCGTAAAGCTGCTGTTGACGATATTGGCGTCGTTCGCGCCGAAATGGCGGCTGCCCGAGTCGAGCCTGTCGTAGCGCAGGCCGGCGCGCCAGTTCGAAGAGAACTGGTAGACGCCCTGCAGATAACCGCCCGACTGCCGGGTCCTGTAGTCGCTGACGACGCCCGAGCCGCCGTTGCATGCAGCACCGGCATCGTCCTGGCAATCGAGCGCGCCCTTTTCGCGGCGCTGGAAATACTCGCCCTGCAGCTTGAAGCTGCGGTATTTCGAGTTGCCGTCGGGAGCCCATTTCCAGACGAAATCGGCGATCATCGTCTTCGATTTTCCGTCGAAGATTCCGACAGCATCGGCGCCATCACTGGCCGTGAAGAAGCCGTCGCCGGAGCTGCGGTTCTTGGCTTTCGTCTGCAGGTAGGAAAGGCCGGCACGCCAGCTGTGGCTGCTGCCGACGTCGTCACCGACATGGACGAAGAAGGTGCCGTCGCCGATGCCGTTGCCGTTGCGATCGGTGCCGGGGAAATTCGCGCCGCGCCCGACCTCGCTGCCGAATTCGAGGAAGAAGGGCGTCGGTGCCACCCATTTCAGCTGGACGCCGTCGGCGGCGTAGCTCGCGTGCTCGCCGAACATCGCGGTATACATCAGCGGCGCATCCGAAAAATCCCAGGCGTGGGCATGCTGCTCGTTGAGGTAGCCGATGCCCGAGCGCATGCGCCCCCCCTTGAGCCCCAGACCGTAGCCGAGACCGAGCGACTGGAACCACGCTTCCTCGGTCTCGACCTCGCGATCGGCCATCGCCAACACTGCCTTGCCGCGCCAGAACGGATCGATGCTGGCTTCGAGGACCAGTTCGGTGTGGTCGATCGAGAAACCGCGTTCGCCGGCACCGTGATCGTCGCCGTGGTCATGGGTCGTCCCCGGCCAGAAGCCCGAGATCTGGCGATGCTCGACATCCTTCATCTTGCGGTACTGTCCCTGCAGGATCAGCGAGACTTCCGGGTTGAAGCTGTTGGCAGATGAGGCGGCAGGGGCAGCGGGGCCGCGCAGGTTCGCCTGGCGCGCGGTGCTTTCCGCTTCACTGGCCGTTTCTTCCGCCTTCGCGGCGACACCTTCGGCTTTTGCCAGTTTCTGCTCGAGATTGACGATGCGCTGCTCGTAGGCATCCTTCATCTGCTGCAACTGCCTGCGGATCTCGGCGAGATCGGCATCGCTGGCCGCGAAGGCCGGGGGAGAGGCCGGAACGGCGCAAAAGGATAGTGCGACGGCAAGCGCCGTCGGCGTGGGCTTGTACATGAAAGCTCCTGATGACTTGTTGACGGTGCACCGGCAAGTCGTCTGCCGGTGAAGACAAGACATCAGGCGAAGGGTGGCCCCCGGGCTGGCTGCGAGAACCTGCGCCCGGCTGGCGCGCGGAGAGCGGCAACTGCGGGCGGGGCGATCGCCGCGCGTGGCGGCGTGACGGAAGCATCGGTGACAGGCGGAACCGCGCTGCCGAGATCGTGCCCGGTCAGGCAGAGCAGGCAGGCATGCGATGCCTCGTCGGCATCGGCATGTTCGGTGCCGTGCGCCAGCATGAACAGCTGGCCGACGACGAAGGCGGCGACCAGCAGCCACAGCCTGAACCGTTTCCCGCCGTGCATCGCCGGCTTATGCACTATCTGCATCGCAGAACATCGCGAAGGCCTTCTCGACATACTCGCGCTGGAAATTGCGCACGATGAAGACGAGACGGGAATCGTGATCGCAACCGTCCCCGAACGCCGGCCACGCCGGCAGCGCCGCCTCCGGATAGCGGACGTGCTGGACGCAATGGACGACACGCGGCACATCCTCGCCGACGACGTTGACCAGGCCCTTGATACGCAGGATGCGATCGCCGCAGGTGGACAGCAGCACATCGATCGCCTCGGCGAACTCACCCCAGACGAAAGGTTTCGCGAAGCGCAGCACGAAGCTGTGCACCAGCGCATCGTGACGGTTCGGATCGTGGGCGTGGGTGTGCGGAGGCCCGTTCGCGGCCGCCGCGCGGACGGCCTCTTCTGCCAGCCAGCGCCGCACGTCGGCGGTCTTGGTGGCGGGATCGTAGAGGCCGTTGCCGGCGAGCGCCGCCGCATCGACCTCGCCGTTGCGGACCTCGATGCGCGGCGCACCGGGGTTGAGTCGGTCGATCCGGCGCGCGACCTCGCCGATCTGTTCGGGCGTCGCCAGGTCGCACTTGGTGAGCAGCAGGCGGTCAGCCATCGCGATCTGCTTCGATGCCTCCGGATGCCGGGAGAGCTGGCCATCGGCATGCGTGACGTCGACGGCAGTGACGACACCATCGCTGCGATAGCGCTCGGCGATGAAGAAATCCTCCATCAGCGTGTAGATCACCGGTGCCGGATCGGCGAGCCCGGTGGTCTCGATCAGTACGCGCGAAAAAGGCGGAATCTCCCGCCGCAGCCGCTTCATGAACAGGTCGCGCAGGCTGCGCGTGAGGTCACCACGCACGCTGCAGCAGAGGCAGCCGGAATCGAGCAGGACGAGGTTGTCGTCGATCCTGTCGACCAGGTGATGGTCGATCCCGACATCGCCGAATTCGTTGATCAGCACGGCGGCATCGGCCATCGCCGGCTGTTTCAGCAGATGGTTGAGCAGCGTCGTCTTGCCGGCACCGAGGAAGCCGGTGAGCACGGTGACCGGGATGGCCCGGCTCGGGTCTAGGAGCGCAGGCATTGCTGCAGGCCGGAGAGCAGGATCTCGCGCGGCAGGTCGCGGCCGATGAAGACGACGGTGCTGACGCGCGGCGCATCTTCCCACGGCTGCCCGGGGCTGGCGCCCATCAGCATGTGCACCCCCTGCAGGATGACGCGGTAGGGCAGATCATCGACCGCCATGACGCCCTTGTAGCGCATCAGGTCGTCGCCGAAGACGCGGACGATGCCGCCGATGAAGTCCTGCAGCTTCGCGCCGTCAAAATCGCGGTCGGCACGGAAAACCACGGAGCCGATACGGTCGTCGTGGTGATGGTGGGCATGGGCGAGGAAGCCGGGCTCGATTTCCAGCGTGGCGTTGAGGTTGAAGCCTCGGATATCGAGCAGATCGGCCAGCGGCATGCTGCCGAAATGGACGGCGTGCTGCGACGCACGCGGGTTCATCGAGGCCAGTCGCTCCTGCAGTACGTTGATGGCATCGGGTTCGACCAGATCGGTCTTCGACAACAGCAGGCGGTCGGCGAAACCGACCTGCGACTGTGCCGCCTCGTGCTCGTCGAGCTGGCGATCGGCATGGACGGTATCGACCAGCGTCACCACGGCGTCGAGCAGGTAGCGCTGCGCGATCGTTTCGTCCATGAAGAAGGTCTGCGCCACCGGCCCGGGCTCGGCCAGCCCGGTGGTCTCGATGATGACGCGGTCGAAGGCGAGGGCGCCGGTATCACGCTTCTGCACCAGTTCGCCGAGGATGCGGATCAGGTCGCCGCGCACGGTGCAGCAGATGCAGCCGTTGTTCATCTCGACGATGCTGTCGTCGCCGGCGAGCAGCAGGTCGTTGTCGACGCCGACCTCGCCGAACTCATTCTCGATGACGGCGATCTTCTCGCCGTGGCGCTCGGAAAGGATGCGGTTGAGCAAGGTCGTCTTGCCGCTGCCGAGGAAGCCGGTGAGGATGGTGACGGGGATGGCGGCAGTCGGGGCCGTCGGAGCGCTCATCGCACGCCGCCTCCGCTCCGGTTGCAGTCCGCGCAGCGTCCGGAAAGGTCGAGTTCGAGATGCGCAAGCGTGAAGCCCTGCGGCATGACTGGTGGCACCGGCGCCGGCGCGTCGAGACAATAGACGCGGCCGCAGCCATCGCAGCGGAAATGGATGTGGCTGTGATGCTGGCCGCCACCCGCCAGCGTGAAGCGCCAGACCCTGCGCTCGTCGGCGCGCTTGACCGCCAGCCCGGAGGCAACCAGCCAGTCGAGAACGCGATAGAGCGTCACCCGGTCCAGGCTGGCATCTCCCAGCGCCGTTTCGATGTCGTGGTGCGACAGCGGCACCGGTGCCGACGTCAGCAGCGCCAGGACACGGATGCGCGCCGGTGTCGCGCGCGCGCCGGCGGACCGGATGCGGTCAGCAATCTCGGGGGCGGCAGTCGAAATGGGGGAAGGAGGCGAAGAATCCGGCATGGGGCCGGATTGGAACACAAAGAGGTTTCACATGCAACAATGTTGCATGTGATGCGGCAGCCGAGGACGGCTCAGAACAGTTCGATATCGTCGACGGGCTTGCTTTTCATCGCGTCGACGTAGTGGGCAATCGCCTCCGCCACCGGGGTACCGGCCATCACCGCCTCGAACATCGCACATTCATCGGCAGTCGTGTACTTGGCACGGATGCGGCCCTGCAGATCCACCCATTCCTGCGGGCTGTAGATCCGGCGCTGGTCGGCCACCAGCGTCGCCAGATCCCCCAGGCTGTGCGTCACGTGCGCCAGGCGCTGCGCGAGCTTGTCGTAGAACTGGAAGGCGACGACGGCCTGGTTGACCATGCCCGAGACCTCGCCGGCAGCACCGAGCAGGCGATCGCGTGTCGCCGAATCGTCGGACACCGACGCCGCATTCAGGGTATCGGTGATCGCCCGCAGCGTTTCGGCCATGTTGGTGAAGGACGCGGTCAGGACATCGACCGAGCCGTTGCTTTCGCGCATCGCCGCCTCGATCTGCGCGGCCGACAGCTCGAGCATGAGGACCGTTTCGCGCACCTGACTCCAGCTCAGGTCAGGGGTATGCGCGGTCGTGCCACGGGGGGAATCGTTCGCCGCCATCGTCAGTTCCTTTTTCGTTTGCGGCCAATATATACCCGGCTGCTTGGCACTGGCAACGCGGCCAGCAAGGACGGCGGCATCAATCGGCCTGGACCAGCAGCCCCTTGAGGTATTCCCCTTCCGGGAAATGCAGGGCCACCGGATGATCCGGGCCCGCCGACAGGCGCTGCAGGATGCGTGCGTCGCGCCCGGCATCGACCGCGGCACCGGCGACGATCTTCTGGAACAGTTCCAGCCCGATACCCCCCGAGCAGGAATAGGTCAGCAGATAACCGCCCGGATTGAGCAGGCGGAAACCGAGCAGGTTGATGTCCTTGTAGGCACGGGCTGCACGCTCGGCATGCGCCGCCGACGGCGCGAACTTGGGCGGATCGAGCACGATCAGGTCGAACTTGCGGCCCTCCTTGCGGAAGACACGCAGCGCCTCGAAGACATCGGCCTCCAGCCACTCGGCGCGACCGGCATCGAGTTGCGGATTCAGGGCGAGGTTGGCCCGTGCGCCGGCCAGCGCGGGGCCTGAGGAATCGATCGACACCACCGATGCAGCGCCACCGGCCAGCGCCTGCAGCGAGAAGCCGCCGGTATAGCAGAAGCAGTTGAGCACCGACTTCCCGGCGGCGAGCGCGCGTGTCAGCAGCCGGTTGTCGCGCTGGTCGAGGTAGAAGCCGGTCTTGTGGCCAGCGACGACATCGACACCGAGCCGCACGCCGTTCTCGTCGATCGACAGCCGGGGATCGTCTGCTGCGGGCGCCTCGCCGTGCACCCAGCCGGTCACGGGCGACAGCCCTTCAAGGCCGCGCACGTCGGAATCCGAGCGCTCGTAGATGCGGGCGATGCCGTCGACCTTCGCCAGCGCACCGACGATGGCCTTGCGCCACTTGTCCGGGCCGGCGGCGGTGAGCTGCAGGCAGATCGTGTCGCCGTAGCGGTCGGCGATGACGCCGGGCAGGCCATCGGATTCGCCGTGGATCAGGCGCATGCCGTCCTGCCCGCGCAGTTGCGGCATCGCTTCGCGCCTCGCGACGGCGGCCGCGACGCGGCGCTTGAAGAAGGCGTCGTCGATGATCTCGTCCGGATCGAAACTCCAGACGCGGGCACGGATCTGCGAACTGGGGCTGAATGCCGCCTTCGCCAGCCGGCGCCCGCCGGCATCGACCACCTCGACCGTATCGCCCGTCCGCGCCCGCCCGTCGAGGCGGGCCACCGAGCCCTCGAAAATCCACGGATGGCGGCGGAACAGGGAGCGTTCCTTGCCATCCTTCAAAATCAGTTGCGTCATGATGGCCCGCATTTTACGCTGCGCAGATCGTTTGCCCGAGAAATTCGGCCGGAGGGAAGCGTCATGGACGAAGAAGCAGGCCACGCCACGAAACCGCAACGACGCCGCATCATGTTCGCCGCGGGGGCCTGTGCCGTCGGCGGTGGCGCGCTGTTCCTCTCGCAGCAGCACAACGCCACCAGGTCCTGGCCGCACGGCACGCCGCTCAAGGTCGATATCGCCGGCTTGCCGGAAGGCAAGCTGAAGACCGTCGAATGGCAGGGAAAACCGGTGTGGATCCTGCGTCGGCGCCCGGGGGAGATCGCCGCACTGCAGAAAGGGAGCGAGGCGCTCGCCGACGCCGATTCCCGTGAATCGCTGCAGCCCCCATACACCCGGAATGCGCTACGCTCCTTGCGCCCCGAGATTTTCGTCGCGATCGGCCTGTGCACCCATCAGGGCTGCACCCCCGCCCTCAACGGCGACCATTTCCTGTGCCCCTGCCACACCTCCAGATACGATCTCGCGGGGCGCGTCTTCAAGGTCGGGCCGGCACAGGCGAACCTGGCCATCCCTGCCTACCGCTTCGACGGCGACAATATGCTCATCGTCGGCGAGGACACCTGAGTGATGCATCTCCCGCTTCGTTCGCGACAAGGGACCGGGGGCGCTGATTACTTTTTCTTCGCCCGCGGGTGCGCCGCGTCGTAGACCTTGGCCAGATGCTGGAAGTCGAGATGCGTGTAGACCTGCGTCGAGGCGATGCTGGCGTGGCCAAGCATCTCCTGCACCGCGCGCAGGTCGCCGGATGATTGCAGCACGTGCGAGGCGAAGGAATGGCGCAGCATGTGCGGATGGACGTGCGTGGGCAGGCCGAGCAGCAGCGCGCGACGCTTGAGCCGCGACTGGATCGTTCGCATCGACAGGCGACGGCCGTTGCGCCCCAGGAAAAGCGCCGTTTCGTCGCCGTTCGCCGCCTTCAGCAATTCGCCCCGGCGGGCCGCCCAGGCGGCAATCGCCTCGCGCGCCTTGACCCCGACCGGGACGATGCGCGTCTTGCCGCGTTTGCCGAGCACGCGGATTTCGCCAGCCGCGACATCGGCGAGGCAATTCACGTCGAGGCCATCGAGCTCCGCGAGGCGCAGGCCGGAGGAGTAGAAGAGTTCGAAGATGGCCTGGTCGCGCAGGTCCAGCAGGTCATCGCCAGTCGGTTCGAGCAGGGCGTTCGCCTCGTCCGGCGAGAGCGCCCGCGGCAGGGCCTTGGGGCTCTTCGGCGGACGCAGGCCGGCCACCGGATTCTGCGGCGCCTCGCCACGCAGGCCGAGCCAGCGGTAGAAGCCGCGCCACGCGGACAGCACCCGCGCCAGCGAACGGCCGGACAGCCCGCGGGCATGCAGCTGGGCGACAAAACGACGGATATGGTGCGATTCGAGCGTGTCGAGGGCGGCAGTGCCGGCCAGTTCGACGAGCAGCGCAAGGTCGCGCCGATAGGCAGCGATGGTATGCGCCGACTGGCGGCGCTGGCCGGCAAGTTCGGCCAGCCAGGCGTCGATCCGGCCGGCCGCAGCGGTCATGCCGCCTTCAGGGTGCGCGCGATGGCCGCCGAGGCCATGTCGCCGAGGCGTTCGAGGTAGAGCGTACCCATGCCGGTATAGAAGCGTTCGTTGTCGACGGCACCGAGCGCGATCATGCCGATGGTGCCGCCGCCGGCGCGCAGCGCGATCAGGGCCTGCGAGCGGATATTGACGGAGGCCTCGCCGAACCAGGTCGAGGTCTCGAAGCCGGAGGTCGAGCCGCAGAACGGATGCGTCAGCGTTTCGGCGAAGACCTGCAGTTCCTGGCTGACCTCGGCGAATTCCGGCAGCGCCTCGCGCTCACCGGCCGGCAGGCTCCACAGGCGGACCGCGACCTCGGGCACCGCGAAGTCTTCCTTGAGGTGGTAGCCCAGCGTGTGCATCACGGCGGGGAAGGTGTAGGCCGAGATCAGCGCGACACCGAGGCGGTGCATCTTGTCGCTGATCGCGTCGTTCTCCTCGCCGAAACCGATCAGTTCACCGAGCTTGGCCTCGAGCTGGCGGTTCTTGTCGCGCAGGGTCAGCATCTGCCGCTCGGTGATCGAGATCGCCCGCCCACCATGTGGATGCGGAATGGCGATCTGCGCCATCAGTTCGGCGTACTGCTCGAAGAACTGCGGGTTGTTCTGCAGGTAGTGCGCGACTTCATCAGCCTTCATAGTTCGATCTCTCCGGAAAATACCGTAACGGCCGGACCGGTCATCATGACCGGTGTCCCGGGCCCGCCCCATGCGATGTTCAGTTCGCCGCCGCGCGTCTCGACCCGTACCGGCGAATCGACGAGGCCGCGGGCAATGGCTGCGACGACGGCGGCACAGGCGCCGGTGCCGCAGGCCAGCGTCTCGCCGGCACCGCGCTCATAGACACGCAGGCGGATCGCGTGGCGATCGAGCACCTGCAGGAAGCCGGCATTGACGCGTTGCGGGAAGCGTGGATGCGATTCGATCTGCGGCCCGTCCTTGTCGACCGGCGCCGAATCGACATCGGCAACGACCTGCACGGCGTGCGGGTTGCCCATCGAAACGGCGGTGATCATCACCTCGTGGTCGCCGACCATCAGCGGCTGCACGACATCGGCGACCGGGCTGACGAAGGGGATGCGCTCGGGTTCGAAGACCGGCACGCCCATGTCGACGGTCACCAGGCCGTTGGCTTCCAGCCGCGGGGCGATGATGCCGCTCATCGTCTCGACGCGGATCTCGGTCTTGTCGGTCAGGCCCTGCTCGTGAACGAAGCGCACGAAGCAACGGGCGCCATTGCCGCACTGCTCGACCTCGCCGCCATCGCTGTTGAAGATGCGGTAGCGGAAGTCGACGCCCGGCTGCGCGGCCGGCTCGACGAGCAGGATCTGGTCGCAGCCGACGCCGAAGTGGCGATCGCCGAGATGGCGCAGCTGTGCCGGCGACAGTGCGACCGACTGGCGTACGCCGTCGAGCACGACGAAGTCGTTGCCCAGCCCGTGCATCTTTGAGAACTTGAGTTTCATAGTTGCCTGCGAAATCGTTCGCGCCATTATAAAGTCGTCCATCACGAAACCGCCGCCAATATCGACCCTGACCGACTCGCGTACCGCGAATCCGTGCTTCTCGTAGGCCGCAATGGCGCGGGCGTTGCCCTTGTTCACGGCGAGGACCAACGTGTCGCAACCGGCTTCCCGCCCATGCGCCACCGCCCGCGCGATGAGCGCCCCGCCAACCCCGCCCCGCTGGCGCCGTGGCAGCACGTAGAGCTTGTCGAGCTTGATCTCTCCCGGCGTATCGCTCAGCAGACAGGACAGGAAGCCGACCCGCTCGCCATCGACGAAGGCCTGGTCCCACCAGTAGCCCGGCTTCGCGAGTTCCGCCAGCAGGCGCGGGGCGTTGTAGCGCTGATCCAGCATGTAGTCGATCTGCGCCTGCGTGATGATCGCGGCGTAGGCGTCCTGCCAAATGACGCGGGCCAGCGTGGCGATGGCATCGACGTCGGCAGGCGCGACGGGGCGGATTTCGAGGGTCATGACGGACGGGAGGCAATCAAAAGCCGATTATCCGTTGCCCCATGCCCAGCGGCAATCCAAACCCGGGATACGAGAATGGCGACGACAGGGCTGTTTGACCGCCGCCCCTCGGGGCGGAGATACTTCCACCCCGTTCATTGCCCGCCCTTCCTCCTCGCCTGCCGATGCCCTCCCGCGCCGCCGTCGCCCTCCTCTGGCTGCTTCACTTCCTGCCGCTCGCGCTGCTGGCGCCGCTCGGCCACGGGCTGGGGGCCCTGCTCTTCCGCTTCGCGAAGAAACGGCGCCACATCGTGCGCGTAAATCTGGCCCTGTGCTTCCCGGAAGTCGACGCCGCAGGCCGCGAAGCGCTCGCCCGCCGGCACTTTGCCGTACTGGGGCGCAGCATGCTCGAGCGCAGCCTGTTCTGGTGGGCCTCGCGCGACCGTCTGAACCGCATCGTCCAGGTTGTCGGCGACGACCGGGTGCGCGCGCTGCAGGCGGCCGGCCGGCCGGTCATGCTGCTGGCGCCGCATTTCGTCGGGCTCGATGCCGGTGGGGTGGCAGTGACGATGCGCTTCGATATCGTCAGCATCTACGCCGAACAGAGCGATCCCGTATTCGACCGCCTGCTGCTCGCTGGCCGCAGCCGCTTCGGCGACCAGCAACTGCTTTCCCGCGCCGATGGTCCGCGGGCGACGGTCAAGGCGATGAAGGCGGGACGCCCGTTCTATTACCTGCCGGACATGGATTTCCGCACGAAGGACGCGATCTTCGTGCCTTTTTTCGGCGTGCCGGCATGGACGATCACCGGCCTGTCACGCCTGTCGCGCCTGGCCGGCGCCGTCGTCGTACCCTGCGTGACGCGCATGCTGCCCGGCAGCGATGGCTATCGGGTCGAGTTCGGCGAGCCGTGGGAGGATTTTCCGACCGAGGATGCCGAAGCGGACACGCGGCGCATGAATGCGTGGCTGGAAGCGGTCGTACGCACGATGCCGGAGCAGTACTACTGGGTGCATCGCCGTTTCAAGACCCGCCCCGAGGGCGAAGCCCGCCCCTACCGGAGCAAGGACCCCGAGTCGCTGGCGGCTGGGCGACGCGCCGCAAGCACCTGATTCTCCGAAGATTGCCGCCGGGAAGGTATACTTGCCGGTTTGATGCCGGGAAGCTCATCCGATTTGCCCGGCAACCGACGCAAGAGACCCGATTTTGGCACTGACTATCCTTGGACTTTCCGGCGCGCTGACGCATGACCCATCGGCCGCCCTCTATATCGACGGCAAGCTCGTTGCCGCCGCCGAAGAGGAACGCTTCGTCCGCGACAAGCACGCGAAGAACCGCATGCCCTACGAGGCCGCGAAATTCTGCCTTGAATTCGCCGGCATCAAGCCCGCCGACGTCGACGTCGTGGCGATCCCGTTCGCGCCGATCAGCCTGGCCGAGAAGGCCCGCTGGCATTACGCGAAACGCTACTGGTACGCCCCCGACCGCTCCCTCGACGCCATCTTCACCGGCAACCGCCGCTATTTCCGCTACAAGAAGCGCATCGAATGGTGCCTCGCCCAGCTCGGTTTCGACCTGAAGAAGGTCGAGATCGTGCCGGTCGAGCACCACCTCGCGCACGCCTCCAGCGCCTACCACTGCTCCGGTTTCCAGGAAAAGACGGCGATCCTCGGCATCGACGGCAAGGGCGAGTACGCAACGACCTTCTTCGGCGTCGGCGAGAACGGCCGGATCCGCAAGATCAAGGAGTTCTACGACCCGGATTCGCTCGGCGGCCTCTACGGCGCACTGACCGAGTACCTCGGCTTCGAGATGCTCGACGGCGAGTACAAGGTGATGGGCATGGCGCCCTACGGCGATCCGACCCGCTACGATTTCTCGCGCCTCGCGAAATTCGAGAACGGCGAACTGATCGTCAACACCGACTACGCCAACGTGATCGGTTTCCGCCGCTACAAGGAAAAGGGCAAGGGCTACTACTTCTCGCCGAAGCTGATCGACTGGCTCGGCCCGATGCGCCACGGCGACATCGCCGACGACCCGTACATCCACTACGCGGCGAGCATGCAGAAGCTGTTCGAGGACCTCTCGCTGCAGATGATCGAGTACTACCTCGGCGACATCCTCAAGGAAACCGGCCGCCTGGCCTTCTCCGGTGGCGGCGCGCTCAACGTCAAGCTGAACCAGAAGATCATCGCCCGCCCGGACCTCAAGGAACTGTTCGTGCAGCCGGCCTCGGGTGACGCCGGCACCGCCATCGGCGCCGCATCCTACGTCTCGGTTGCGCGAGGCGTTCCGGTCGAGAAGATGGAACACGTCTACCTCGGCCCGGCCTACAGCAACGAGGACGTCATCGCCGCCTGCGCGCGCCATCCTTCGCAGCCGCAGTGGCGCAGGATCGACAACGGCGACAGCGAGGTGCCGAAGCAGGTGGCGCGGATCCTCGCCGACGGCAACCCGGTCGCCTGGTTCCGCGGCCGCATGGAATTCGGCCCGCGCGCGCTCGGCGGCCGCTCGATCCTTGGTTGCCCGAGCGCGGCCGGCGTCGCCGACCGCATCAACGAACAGATCAAGTTCCGCGAGCGCTGGCGGCCCTTCTGCCCGAGCATGCTCGATACCGTCGGACCGAAGATGCTCGGCAGCGACCACCCGGCGCCGTTCATGACCTTCACCTTCGAGGTCGCCGAGGAATGGAAGTCGCGCGTACCGGAAGTCGTGCACGAGGACGGCACCTCGCGCGCGCAGGTGCTGAAGCGCGAGTTCAACCCGCGCTACTACGACCTGATGCTCGAACTGGAGAAACTGACCGGCAATGGGGTCGCCCTCAACACCTCGCTCAACCGGCGCGGCGAGCCGATGATCTGCTCGCCGACCGATGCGCTCAACATGTTCTTCGGATCGGACCTGGAATATCTGGTCATGGAGGACATCCTCGTCGTCAAGGATTCGGTGAAGGCGGCCTGAGAACATGGCCGAGCGCTGGATCCTGCAGTTCTGCCATTCGCACTACGGCCCCTTCGCCGACGTCGCGCGCCAGTATGCGGTGCTGTTCAGCGGTTCGCCGTACAAGGTGCTCACCGTCTACCTGACCGGCGAGCCGAGCGAGGCCGTGCGGCAGGTGTCGGCGTCGGACGAGGTGATCTTCCTCGATTTCAGCAGCAAGGCCGTCGGCGGCCTCAAATTGGCCGCAATCCGTGCGTTGAAGAAGATCGCTGCCAGCCGCGATTGCGCGCTGGTCATCGCCCACCGTGCCAAGCCGACCTACATCGCCTGTCTGGCGACGACGCTGCCGGTGATCAGCGTGCACCACGCCTTCGGTGACTACCGACGCGCCGCGCGCCGCTGGTTCGCCAACGCCTTCCGCAAGCGTCTGTCGCTGCTCGCAGTATCGGATGCGGTGCGCGACGACATCCGTCGCTGCCTGCCGCAGTGGCCGGCGGAAAGGATCGAGACGCTGCACAACCGGATCGACGTCGCGGCCGTACAAGCCGGCGTCGCACCGCGCGCTGCGGCGCGCGAAGCGCTCGGCTTGCCGCAGGAGGCGCCGGTGATCGGCAACGTCGGCCGCCTGCATCCGGACAAGGATCAGGCAACGCTGATCAAGGGCTTCGCGGCCGCACTGCCACGCCTGCCTGCCGGCGCGCTGCTCGCGATTGCCGGCAGCGGACCGCTGGAAGCAGCACTGAAGGCACAGGCTGCCAGCCTCGGCATCGCCGACCGCGTGCGCTTCCTCGGGCAGGTGCCGGACGTTCGCCGGTATTTCTCCGCGTTCGATCTGTTCGTGCTCAGCTCCGATCACGAGCCCTTCGGCATGGTGCTGCTCGAAGCCATGGTCGCCGGCGTGCCGGTAATGGCCACCGACTGCGGCGGCGCACCCGAGGTTGTCGCCGATCCGGCACGGCTGTTCCCGCTGCGCGATGCAGCGGCGCTGGCCGACAAGCTGGCCGCGTTCTTCGCTTCGGCACACGATGCCGGCAACGAGCTGGAGCACCTGCGCCGCCATTTCTCGGACGAGGCGGCCCGGCAGCACTTCTTTGCACTGCCCATGGTGCGGCAGGGGCTGGCGGCATGAACGCGCCGGCAGCAAAGGCCCGCATCGCGCTGGTCGCCTTCAGTTCGCTCGGCGACGGCCTGATCTACCTGATGATGGCCGAGAACCTGCGCCTGAACGGCTTCGCCGTCACCTATTTCGGCAACATCGGCTACCAGCTGCGTGCCTGGCTGCCGCAGTTCGAGATCCGTCCATATCCGGCCGCCGAGGACATGGACGCCGCGCTCGCCGGCTTCGACCTGGTCATCATGAGCCCGCCGCAGTTCCTGCGCGACCGCATGGATCCGGCAACGACCGATGCGATGCGCCGCAAGTGGCTGCTGATCTGCCAGAAAACGCCCGACGACTGGCGCTTCGACCTGACCGAAACGAAGCGCGCGACGCTGCCGCCGGACACCTTCGCCGCACTGCACGGCCTGCTCGATTGCGGCGGTTCGATCCGTGACCGCGACTACACTACCGAAAGCGTCGTCGATATCACGCTCGAATACATGCAGAAGCGCATGGGACTGGCGCAACTGACACGTACCGTCGCACTGACGCCGCCGGCTGGCCTGCAGTTGCGGCGCCACACCAAGCGCATCGTCGTCAGCCCGGATTCGGCCTGGCCGCAGAAGAAGGACTGGCCGCCGCGCGCCTTCCTCAAGCTGTGCCGCACACTGCAGGCGCAGGGCGACGAGCCGACAATCGTCGTCGCTCCGGCGAACCACGAGCGCTGGCGGAAGATGCCCGGCAACAGCTTCGAGACACCGGTGTTCCACGACATCGGCGAACTGGCCGCCTACCTCTACGAATCCGGTGCGGTGATCGCCAACGATTCGGGCAACGGGCACCTCGCCTCCTTCCTCGGCGTGCCGGTCGTCACCATTTATCGCAAGAAGAATTCCAAGTTCCACTGGCGTCCGGACTGGGCGCCCGCCCGCGTGGTCTGCCCACGCCTGACACTACCGGGCTTCCGCGGCGAGATCTGGAAGCCCTTCGTCGGCGTCGGCGACGTCCTTGCCGCGCGGAGGGCACTGCCTTGAGTGAAATACGCAAGATTCTCGTCCTCGACGGCATCGGCGGCGTCCCGCTCGGCCGCGAGATCTGCGAGACCCTGGCCGAACTCGGCGTCACTGCAACGCATTTCGATTGCCTGCAGGCGCCGCGCCGTAAGTTCTATGGCGCCCATTCCGCCTATGCCAAGCTGCGCAACCGGGGCGCGGGCAGCGACAGCTTCTACTGTCTGCCGAAGCTTGTGGCCGACGACCTCCGGCAACTGATCGCACGCGAACAGCCGAGTCACATCCTCGTCGTCGGTTTCATCTACAAGTTCTTCGACCCGCAACTGCTGCGCCGGCTGGCCGACGAGACGAAGGCCGGTCTCTTCCTCTACGACACCGACACCTGCAATCTCTACGACCGGCGACGCGAATTCATCTTCTTCGTCGAACGCGAACTGCCGACCTACGACCGCATCCTCTCCTGCTCGGCGGTGACGACGCGCTTCTTCCGCGACACGCGCGGTCTGGACGCGGTCTTCGTTCCCTTCGGCGCCAAGCCGATCGCTACGGCACGAGGCGAGCAGCCGACCGACGTCCTCTTCGTCGGCAGCGGCGACCTGCGCCGCATCTTCCTGCTCGAAGGCATCCGCGATCACGTATCCGTGCGCGGCAACCGCTGGCAGCGCAACTTCCCGCTGATCTCGGCGCCGTTGCGCACGCGTATCGACGACCGGCCGGTGTGGGGCGAGGAACTGCATCGCCTGCTCGGCCAGTCGAAGATCGTGCTCAACATCACGCGCACCGACTTCTACGGTGCCGAAACCGGCATCAACCTGCGTATCTTTGAAGCCTTGGCCGCCGGCTGCTTCCTGCTCACCGACCACTGCGACGAGCTGGGCGAACTGTTCCGGATCGGCGAAGAGATCGAGACCTATCGCTCGTCTGCGGATCTGGCCGACAAGGTTCGCCACTACCTCGCCCACCCGGATGCACGGCAGGCGATCGCCGCGGCCGGCCACGCTGCCTTCCTCGCCCGCCACTCCTGGCAGGCCCGGCTGACACATCAACTGCTGCCTGCACTGGCGCCCCGATCGTCATGACAATCCCGATTCCCGCACCGCGATGGCTGACGCCCGTTACCGCCGCATTCACCGGCAGCCTGCTGCTCTCGCTCGTCGCCCGGCTGGGCAGCACGATCAACCGCGATGGCATGCTCTACATCAATACGGCCCAGGCCTTCCTTGACGGCGGCTTCACTGCCGCGAAGGAAGTCTTCGCATGGCCCTTCCTGTCGATCGGCATCGCGATCGTTTCGAGGCTCACCGGCCTTGGCCTCGAAAACGCCGGCTACCTGCTGAACGCGCTTTTCATGGCCGGTGCCTGCGCGTTGATGGTGGCCTGCACCGCGCGCCGCGCGCCCGCGCTGGCCTGGTGGGCATGCCTGACGGTGCTGGCGCTCCCCGGTTTCAATGAGTACCGTAACGAACTGCTGCGCGAGTTCGGTTGCTGGTTCTTCGTGATGCTGGCCTGCTGGCTGGCGCTGCGCTGGGAAGAGCAGCCGCGCTGGCCGGGCGCGCTGGTGATCCAGGCTGCCGTGGTGGCGGCGGCACTTTTCCGCCCGGAGGCGGTAGCCCTTTTTCCGGCACTGCTCGCCTGGCAGCTTTTTGCCGCGCCGCGCGGCCAACGCGCGCGAAATCTTGCGATGGTGGGCACCCTGCCACTGATCGGTTGCGCCGTCGTGGTATTGCTGTTCATCTCGGGAAAGCTTGGCCCCGACAGTCGGCTGGCCACCGATCTCGGGCGACTCAGCACTGCACGCTTTGACGCGAAGGCCGACGTCCTGGCCAGCGGCCTGATCGAATACGCCCGCGGCCAGGCCCGCACGATTCTCCTGTTCGGCTCGCTGGCGCTGATCCCGGTCAAGCTGATCCAGAAGTTCGGCATTTTCCTGCTGCCGCTCGCCGGCTTCCTCTTCGCCGGAGACTTGCGTGCCGCCGCGAGGCGCCATGCCTTTTTCGTCTGGGGCATCGCCGCACACCTGTGCGTGCTCGCGATCTTCGTCATCGACCTGCAGTTTCTGGCGGGCCGCTATGTCGGACTCATCCTGCTGCTCGCCACGCCGTTCGTGGCAGCCGGGCTGCAGTGGGGCAGCCAGCGCTTCCGCCACGCCAAGGCCATCATCATCGTGCTCAGCCTCCTGCTCTCGGCAGGCAACGTGATCTCGACCGGGGCCGGCAAGGCGCACCACGTCGAGGCCGGCAGGTGGCTGGCAAACAGCGGCACCGACGTCGCGAAGGTCTATATCGATAGTGGCCGGACGGCCTACCATGCCGGCTGGGCGAAGGCGCCCATCGCGGCGCGCAACAACCGGGCCGAAATCGAACGCGCTGCCGCCAGCCGGCGCTATGAATTTTTCGTGCTCGAAATCTCGCGCAAGGACCCGCCGTGGGAAGCCTGGCTGCGGGACACCGGGCTGCAGGTCGTGCAGCGCTTCGAGATTCCGAACGGGGATGCGGTTGTCGTGGCCATCCCCCGTGAGAAAGAGGCCAGACAATGACCGTGCCGCTCGTCAGCATCGCCATCCCGGCCTACCGCCACGCGAAGTACATCGAGACCTGCCTCGCCTCGGTCTGCGCCCAGACCTACCCCGAACTTGAGCTGGTGCTGATCGACGACGGCTCGCCCGACGACACCTTCGAGATTGCGCAGCGTTTCCTGGCAAACCATGCGGGGCGCTTCCGCCGCGTCGTTCTCGAGCGTCGCGAGAATCGTGGCGTCAGTGCCAATTCCAATGCCTGCATCGAAGCCTGCCAGGGCGAATGGGTGCATCTGCTCGGCTCGGACGATCGCCTGTACCCTGAAAAGGTCGCGAAGATCCAGGCCGCCATTGCCGGCTGGAACTGCCCGGAACTTGCACTGGTGCATACCGACACCGACACGATCGATGCCGACGGCGTCATTCGTCCGGTGCGTCGCCCCGGCCTGCATGCCGACGCGGGGGTCGATCGGGCGGCCTACCGCTGGCTCTTTCATCGCAACCTGATTTCCAACCCGTCGATTGCGCTGCGGCGCGACGCCTTTCTCGCGATCGGCGGCTTCGACCCGGCGCTACCGCTGGAAGATATCGACTGCTGG
>Ga0268298_10002399_pt1 | contig 20517 bp, 15 predicted proteins | sample WWTPWeurt_MetaG_FD_194462 | JGI IMG/M metagenome (GOLD analysis project Ga0268298, IMG submission 194462) | Activated sludge microbial communities from WWTP in Nijmegen, Gelderland, Netherland - WWTP Weurt | ecosystem: Engineered > WWTP > Aerobic digester > Activated sludge | place... | reverse complement strand
CCAGCGGCATGTGCCCTACTTGTATCTGGATGGGCGCACGACCGATCGCCAGGAGCGGGTGGATCAATTCCAAAGTGACACCTCAATTCCCTTCTTCCTGATCAGCCTTAAGGCTGGCGGGGTGGGCTTGAACCTGACTGCAGCCGATTATGTCATCCATGTTGACCCATGGTGGAACCCGGCTGTGGAAATGCAGGCATCTGACCGCACCCACCGGATTGGTCAGGATAAGCCGGTATTCATTTATAAATTGATTGTACGCGAGTCGGTGGAAGAGAAAATTGTCCAACTGCAGGATAAAAAGAAAGACCTGGTTGATCAATTGATCAGCACTGACAGCGGTTTCCTGAAGTCCTTGACCTCGGATGACTTGCAGGTGTTGTTTAGCTAGAGTATTTTAGGTGTTTTTTGGGTGGCGAAGCCACCCAAAAAACACCTAAAACAACTTTGCAGGAAAACTCAGCGTCCCATAAACGGAATGAAAACGGGGAATTGCGCGATTCCGGTCAGAGCGAATTCTGTAAAGTGGTCGATCTGCATCGTTACCCGCTGCAGATTGGTATCAATGACATAGCTTTCGGGGAATGTCCAGCGATTGGTAGTGGTTGAGAAATAGGCAGGTTTGATTCCGTTTTCACCGATATGCTTGCCTGCCAGGTCGTTTTTTGCATAGGTGAACGAAATCGCCACTTCCTGGTTGAAGTGCTGTTCAATCGGTTGGCCATTTTCATCGGCTGCCAGGAAAGCGTATCCATAGCGAACCACACTGGCGTGTTTCTGCTGGGGCAATGTAGCTATCGGGACGATGTGCAGGGTAACCATGCCGCTGGTTGGCATTGCTCCAGCCGGGATCGAGATGTAGGTGCCATCTGCCAGGGTGATCACTTGATCCTGATTGGCATCGAAGGTCACCACAATCGGGGCGGGTAAGTCTTGCGGTCCGGCGAGGGTAATATCCTGGTTCAGGCTGGTCTCGGCAACTACGACATCGGCTTTGCCGTTCCAGTAAGCATTTTGCTCTTTATAGGCTGCCCCAATATGCCAGGTGGTGGCGCTGCTAACATTCAACTGGTAAGTGCCCGTCGCTGTGCTGCCCACCAGACTGACCGGGAACGTATTGTGAACGAAACCGCCGTTTTCAGACCAGGCCCAGACATAGACTTCGCCATTCATGGCGGCGCCATTGACAGTCAGGCTGCCGCTGATCGTAAGGCTGGGGGTGCTGAAGCGTAAATCTTTTCCCGTCAGATGCTGTCCGGAGGTCAGGACGACATCGATGTCTTTGGGGGCAATCCAATCAGGGTTGCTGTAAGCGCCGCTGAGCCGGTAGGCGCCATAAGGCAGCGGCAGGGTGTAGGCTCCCTGGTCATCGGTTTTGGTTTGCAGCCAGATATTTTCCACCACCGGGCCAGTACCTTTCACCCAAACGGTTGCCTCGGAAAGCGGGGCGCCATCAGGGCCATAAACGAAGCCGCTGATTGAGGCGTCTTTGCGGGTGACTGGAAGGCGGATGGATACGGTTTGGCCATTTTCAACCGGGATATTACGGGCTTCCACCAGCTTGACATATTCTGCCTGTGGATCCAGGTTATAGTTCAAACGCCATAAGCCAGGGAAAACATCCAGATTGAAAATACTGGTTGCCGGGTCGATTGGGGCTGTTGCCCAATCATCACCATTCCATGCGCTGACCTTGCCTTCCACACCGGTTACAGCCTGGTTGGAGCGCGGGTCATACAGGTAGCCATTGATGACGGCGTTCTTTTGTCCGAGTGTGATGGTTACCAGGGTTGTTTGGCCAACCATAACCGTTACATCGTACTCGGCAGAGGAGACGTACTGACTGGCTGAAGGCATGTTTGCGGAGACTTTGTAGACCGAGCCAGCCGCACCGGCCGGAATGGAAATTTTGAATTCGCCATTGACGATTGGCGACCCAAGCCAGGAATGTTCTTCACCAGGCAAGCGGGCTTTGGCCCAGCCGTTTTCAGCGATGGGCAAATTCTGGCTGTCTACAATTACACCCTGAATGACTGCGTCGGCAGCCTGGAGGTTGAAGTCGATCCCTGAGACATGCTGGCTGACAGCCAGGGTTAGATCGGCGCCTGAGCCTGTGTAGATATAAGGCTGATCTTTGAGCGGGGCGGGCTGAATGTGCCAGTCACCTGCATTCAGGATGAAGAGATACTTTCCATCAGAACCGCTAAATGTTTTCATACTTCCCGGGGTGTTTGGCCGCCAGGCAATGACCGGAATGCCAGCCACTGGCGTTCCATTGGCGCTGATTGTGCCCTCGATAACCGAATCGCGGGAAAGCAGGGTGACGTTCAGGTTGGCATAGTCTCCATTGGCGGGGATGGTGATGGGCTCCAGTTTGGGAGCGATGTAATGTGGATCATGGATGAAAATATCAACCTTGTAGCTGCCGCTGGGGATCGGCGTGCTGAAGCTGCCGGTTCCGGGGGCGATTTTAATAATCCGGCCTACACCTTCATCATTGTGCAGCCCGACGGTGACTGTGAAGGTTGGCGCAGTCAGGCCATCCGGCAAAAAGACGCTGCCGCTGATGGTTGCATCGGCTGCCAGGACCTTAAAGTTTTGGGCTCTGGTTTCATCCTGGTTGTTGAACAGGAAGGTGACCAGTTGGGGCTGTGCTTCGTAAATCCAATTGGCCGTGTCGACAGCCGGCTGGACTGTCATAGCCCACAGACCAGGCCCCAGGTTCATTTGATATTCGCCATTGGCATTGGTTAAGCCAAATTCTGCCCCATCAGCACCAACTCTGCGGGCGGAGATTTTGGCGTCGCTCACGGGCAGGTCGGTATGGGTTTTGACAACACCTTGAACAATTTTCTTGGGGATTGCAAGGGTCAGGGAATAGGGATTATTGGCGCCGGGCAGGGTGATGGTAATGACGTCCGAAGGCTGCATACCTGCCGGGGTCGGGATGGGGGGGATGGCAGCCAGGGCATAAACCCCGCTGGCTGGCAGGCCGCCAATGGCAAAATAGCCGCTGGGGCTGGTGGTATCGCGTCTGTTCGAACCCTGCCGATTGGCGATGGTGACGGTTGCATTGGGCACACCTTCGTCTTGTGAAGTGACAACTCGCCCCCAGACCTGAGCCTGGGTAAGGGTGAGCTTGATCTCCTGGGTGTATTCGGTGTTGAAAATTGACAGGCTGCCCTTATTCGATTTCCATAAGGGTGCGTCAGCAGTTGGAAAAGCTTCAAAATAGTAAAGTCCGGGTTCCAGGCCACCCAGCTTAAAGAAACCAGTTTCGGTTTGGAGTGTCTTATAGACACCGCCGCTGCTGCGGTACACGAGGATCCTGGCCGGGGCGGGAGTTACACCGTCTGGCGAGACTACGATCCCTTTGACCTGGGCGATAGCCAGTTTCAGGTTGACGCCTGTCAGGTCATTGTTCAGCACCGAAACACTCTTGGGGAGTGAGTCGAGGTAGCGGGAAGTTTCAGGAGCGATGGCTTTAATCAGGTACATGCCTTTTTCGACCGGTTTCAACTGGTAGCTGCCGTCTGATTTGGTGGCTGTTTCACCCTGAACTGTTTTCCCGTCTGAAGCATAGAGCCGGACACTGGTGTTAATGGGAGCGGGATAGCTGTTGGGCAGGGTGACATTTCCAGAAACCGAGCCGGTTGGGGTCTGAGTCGGCATGGGATATGGGTATGGCGTTGTACTGCCTGAGGCGGAGGCTGGCATGTAAATCAACCCAAGCACAACGAGTGCGACAAGCACTACAATTCCCGGTAAGCTGGAAAGAATTTTTGAAGATTTCATCGTGTGCTCCTTTGAAGGCGGTTGAACTGGTTGATAAAAACCTGGATATTTTCAGATTAGTTCGCCCAATTCCCCACCTATCGACCAGGAAATCTAACTGCTTCGTAATCTGTACAAGATTAATTATCTGATAATTTACCCTCTGGGAGCCTGATAGTTTTGTCAGGATTGGATTGGACTGCTGATTTTGAAAGGTATTTGCAAGGTTGAGATCAACCCTCAGAGTGCCCGGTTAATTGGCGTGTGATTTGGTAAAATGGAGCGGTGTTTGAAAATCAATAAGGTATTGTTCTGTTAAAAAATTGAACAGCGAGCGCTGTTCGGTTCGGCTTATAGTAAAGGAGTATTTATGCGTTTACGTTTACCCTGGTTGATGCTGATGTTGATTTTGGCTGGCGGATTGTTAGTGGGTTGTACTGCCCTGGAAAAACCAGTGGCTACACCAGAGCTGCATATCGCCAATCCCGCGTCGGAGAATTGTGTTAAGTTGGGTGGAACTCTTAAAGTTGAGGTGGCTGGCGACAGCAGCGAGTATGGGCTGTGTGTATTCAGCGAAACGATGGCTTGCGAAGAATGGGCTTTGTTCAACGGCCTCTGCCCGGCTGGCGGAATCGATATAAGTAATATTCAATCACCGCAGGCCCGGTACTGCCTTGTTACCGGAAACCAGTATACAACCATGGAGTATGATACAGCGCCGCCTTCGATTAAGGAATTGTGCGTCATGCCGGATGGCGGTAACTGTGAACTGTTGGATTTTTACACCGGTCGCTGCCGTCCTGCCGAAACAGCGACACCATAAGTCTGTTTCGCCCATCCCCTATAAGGACAAAGAGAGGGACTATAAACGTGCTTTGCACGAATAAAGTCCCTCTCTTTGAAAACGGATTCTGCAGGCCGGTTATTTGATTTGTCTGACAGCCAGTTGTTTCATGTGGGCCAGGATTGCAGAAAGACCATTCAAGCGCTGGTGGGTGAGGACTTTTTCCAGGCCCATCTGGGTGAAAAAGTCTCCAGGAACCTGCAGAATTTCTTCGGGCTGGCAGTCGTCGAGACCCTGTTTCATGAAAGAGGCAAAGCCGCGCACCATCGGTGATTCGGCGGGTACATCAAAATGAAAGAAAAGCCGGTCACCCTGGCTTTCCGAAAGGACATGAACTGGTGTCATACATTCTGGCACCGATTCCATCTGCCCGCGGTGCTCTTTCAACCATCCGGGCAGTTCCGGGAGTGTTTCGGCATACTGAATCAGGAGCTCAAGCTTCTCGCGTCCTTCGCAGAACTGAAAATCTTCGATAATTTTCGCCAACTTTGGCGGTACGGTACTCATCTCTGCTCTTGGGACCGTTATTTTTCGATCGGGGCATCGACCAGATTACCCCACTCAGTCCACGATCCGTCATAATTGCGGACATTCGGGAAACCCAGCAGATACTTCAAAACAAACCAGGTATGTGAAGAGCGTTCGCCGATGCGGCAGTAAGCAATGATATCCTGATTCGGTAAAATGCCTTTGGTGGCATAAAGTGCTTTCAATTCCTCAGCGGTTTTAAAGGTACTGTCCGCTTCATTGACAGCCTGTGACCAGGGAATGCTGGCTGCTCCTGGAATATGACCACCACGCATTGCGCCTTCTTGTGGGTAATTCGCCATATGCAGCATTTCACCTGTGTATTCCTTTGGTGAGCGCACGTCCACCAGGGATTTTTGGTCTTCTATATGTTTGAATACATCGTTACGATAAGCCCGAATGGAACGATTGGGGTTTTGAGCCTTATAAAGCGCAGGTGTAAATGAGGGGGTCTCACGGGTAAAGCCCCTGCCTTCTTTTTCCCACTTTGTCCGTCCACCGTTCAGGATGGCAGTTTTCATATGACCATAGTATTGGAAGAGCCAGAGGGCATAACAGGCGAACCAGTTGGATTTGTCACCGTAAAATACCACCAGGGTGTTGGAATTTATTCCCAGGCGGCCTGCCAGGTTTTCAAATTCTTCTTTGGAGATGAAATCGCGGCGAACGGAGTTTTGTAGGGTTGTGAACCAATCCACTTTGGCGGCGCCAGGTATGTGACCCATTTCATACAAAAGGGGGTCTTCGTTTGACTCAATCAGCCGCACTGAGGGATCATTCAGGTGATTGGCAACCCATTCGGTTTCCACTAAAAATTCAGGGTGTATATAAGCGGTCATTTTGTTTTCTCCTGATATACCAGTATTTGATAATTACCGTCATTTGGGATAAGAGATTGAAATAACCTCTTTTCGAGCTAACCCGAACCGGCTTTATTTATCAATTGTATCATAAATATAATAGGTTCTGCGGCGAATTGGGTCATTGGGATTCACCGTGACGAAGTCCATATTTGGAGATGTGAAAGCGGCGAAGCCGCTTTCACATCTCCAAATATGGGTACTTTCACGTCAATTCCCAGAGAGCCTGCGAATTGACCGGATAATTGCTCCAAACAACTGGTAACATTTCGCTGTCTGCTGCATCTAATGAAAGTACTAATCTATATAGGAGCTGATAAATGACGAAAAAAATGAGCCCAAAAAACAAGAAGACAACCGCAAAAAACAATAACCTTATCATTGGAGCGGCGGTAGCAGGTGTCGCCCTGATTTTTATTGTGATTTTCATCTTGATGCAAAATAATGGCAGTCAGGGTCTGGCAAAAGAAATCAGTGTTGCCGAAGCGTATCAGATCTATCAAAAAGGAGAGGCCTTTTTTGTAGATGTGCGCGAGCAAAGTGAGTGGGATGAATATCATGCGCCTGGCACAACCCTGATCCCTCTGGGCGAGCTTCCCAATCGACTGGCAGAACTGCCGAAAGATCGGGATATCGTGGTAGTCTGTAGATCGGGCAATCGCAGCCAGTCTGGGCGGGATATTCTGCTGGAAGCTGGCTTTACAAATGTGACCAGTATGGCGGGCGGTTTGAAACAGTGGCAATCTGCTGGGTATCCTATCGAGCCCTAAGTAAGGTCAGTTCGGGGAACGTATATGGGTGTTGTTTGAGTGGCGCAGCCACCCAAACAACACCTTTTTGTTAAAGTTGTGTCCCATGGAGGTCACAGCATTGACAATAATTACTGGCTGATGGATAATTTCAATGTAGCTTCTCAATAACGTGGGGTTCGTTTTGTGTGAGCGAAATCCACAAATAACAGCCAACTTCCCCTGCTTATTGCGATGATACTTTTTGATCATGAAATATTCACCGATTCTGTTATTGTCGAATTTGTAAAGATACAGGCAGTGTGACCAATGTTGAATGCACTTAAGAAGTGGATTGAGCCGCCTCAATTCCCAGATGACAAAGACGCCACCGCCCAGGCAAACCTGCTCAATTCGCTTATTTTGACTTTTGGCGCACTTTTGTTGATTGTGGTGATTGTCCTGCTGCCATTTTTTGCAGTTCAAAAGCTGTGGACTGCGGTAATTCTTTTGCCCATTATATTCACCTTGTTCCTTGGAAGGTATCTCCTTTTTCGCCGTAAGCAAAAACTTGCGATCTGGGCGGTAATTACAGTTTCTTTCGCCAGTTTCTTTTTCCTGGTTTTGCATTCTGGGGGCAAATACAACCCGGGTTTGTTTTTTTTGGCAATGGTGATTCTGGTTTCTGGTTTTGTTTTGGATATTCGGTCTGCGAACATTGTGCTGGCTGCAGCCATGGGCCTGGGGCTGATTGTCGTAATAATGGAAGAATATGGGCTGACCGTGACCCATATTTTTGATTTTTCTGGGCTAACCGGATGGTTAACGTTTATGGTCGGAGTTGTATTTATGACCAGCGTCCGGAATATTATTCTGCAGAATCTGACCGCAGCATTGGCAGATGTGCGCAGCCAGAATATCTTGCTGCATCAGGCAGAACAATCGCTGCGGGAAAGCGAAGAAAAATACCGCGGCCTGGTTGAGGGATCTCCAGATGCAATTTGTATCTACGTGGATGGAAAAATTGTTTTTGTCAATGCTGCCAGCGTAAGGCTGATGCGAGCCAGCTGCCCAGAACAGCTCCTGGGAAAGTCGATTATCGAATTTGTTCATCCGGACTCACGGGCTTTGGTCATTCAGCGCATGCAAGCTGCCAGTAAAACAGGGGATGCGCTGCCCACTGCAGAAGAAAAATTTGTTCGCCTGGATGGAACTGAGTTGGATGTTGAGGTCAAGGCGATTCCGATTCATTTCAATAATAATCGGGCTGTGCAAATCATCGTTCATGATATTACAGCACGTAAACAGTCTGAGGCAGCGTTGATTGAATCTCAGGCGATGACCCAGGCGATTTTTGACAGTACAAATGATTTGATCTGGTCTGTCAATGCTCAGGAATTTCGTTTAATGGCTTTTAATCAAAGCCTGATTGCATATTTCCAGTCTGAACGAGGGCTCACGCTGTATCAGGGAATGCGGATCGATGAACTTCTGCAGACAAATGATGCGATTCAGGATTGGTATGGTTTTTACCGCCGAACACTGGATGAAGGTCCCTTTTCAGTTGAATACCAGGTGACTGGTACCCCCAATTTGCTCCTTCTCAGATTTAGCCGTTTAAAACGGGACGGAAAGGTGTTTGGGATTTCGGTGTTTGGGAAAGATATTACCCAACGCAAACAGTTGGAGCAGGCGCTCCGGCAAAGTGAGGAAAAATACCGCCAGATGGTGGAATTGGCGAATGAAGGTGTGGTAGCCGTGGATGCCGCAGAGAACCTGACCCTGGTAAATCGCCAGATGGCAGCCATGCTGGGTTATCCAATTGAAGAGATGCTGGGGCATAAATTCTCCGAATACCTTGATGAGGCCGAATTGATCAATCATCGAATGCAAATGGAGCAGCGCTCTCGGGGTAAAAGCTCAGTTTATGAACGCTGTTTTCGTCATCGAGATGGGGTAAAAGTTTGGACTATTGTTTCGGCAACACCGATTTTTGATGATAAAGGGGGATTTCTGGGGTCGTTTGGAGTGGTGACGGATATTACTGATCGTAAAAAAGCCGAAGAAGATATTGCACGAATGGCTCTCGCTCTGGATGTTGCGCCAAGTGCAATCACTGTGCATGATTTTGACGGTCATTTTCTGTATGCCAATCAGCGTTGTTTTGATCTGCATGGCTATACGCGCGAAGAGTTTTTAAACCTTCACTTAAGTGACCTGGATACGCCAGACAGCGCAGCCTTTATCGAATCGCGGATGGTTGAATTGCAAACAAGGGGAGAGGTTAGTTTTGAAGTGGAGCACCGCCGTAAGGATGGCAGTGTTTTTCCGCTGGAAGTCAGTGTCCGGATTACGTTGTGGGGTGAGAACTGGGCTATCTTGAGTGTGGCAACCGACATAACAGACCGAAAACAGGCCGAAAGCGTGATCCGTGAAAGCGAGGAGCGTTTCCGGGCAGTTGTTCAATCTGCGAATGATGCGATTATTACCATGAATACAGATGGAAAGGTAGTTTCCTGGAACCAGGCTGCCCAGATGATTTTTGGATATTCTGCGCAGGAAGCGATTGGAATGGCGGCATACAAAATTGTCCCAGAGAAATATCGCCTGATGCATCAAAATGTGTTTCGGAAACCGGTTGATCCCACAGGGCAGGCGCTGGTCGGTCGGACGGTGGATGGGGTTGGTTTGACGAGAGATGGGATCGAATTCCCTATCGAAATGTCATTGGCTGAATGGCGGATGCAGACTGATGTATTTCTCACGGTGGTGATCCGGGATGTCAGTGAGCGCAATCGGCGCCAGGTGGAACTGCAGGCAATCACAACGCTCAGCGCAGCTTTACGAGCTGCCGGCAACCGCAAAGAGATGATCCCGATCATTTTGCGTGAGCTGGATCGTCTGCTGCAGTGTGACAGTATTTCTGTTGAAATGATTGATCCATTGTCGCACGAATCGGTGGTGGATGCTGCGGTTGGTCACTGGGCTAACATGGTTGGTGTTCGGCAGCCAGATTTAACTGGTTTGAACAAGATCATCAGCGAATCGCGCAAACCATACCATAATAACCGGATACAGGAAGATGCCCCTATCGCGGCTGTTCCAGCTGAGTGTTGGAATGGTATTACCGCCGGGGCAGGCGTGCCGTTGATCGCTCAGGATCAATTAATTGGTTATCTTTGGATTGGTCGAAAAAACGACATAAGCGAAACTGAGGTGCGGTTGTTGGCTGCTGTGGCAGATATTGCTGCCAATGCCATGCACCGGGCGACGCTGCATGAACGAACCCAAAAAGATGCTTTTGATCTTTCCCTGGCGTATACATCTACCCTGGAGGGTTGGGCGCATGCGCTTGAGCTGCGCGACCAGGAGACTGAAGGTCATACCCGGCGGGTGGTTCAGATGACGGTTGCGCTGGCGCAGGAGATGGGGATCCAGGCGTCTGAATTGGAAAATATCCGGCGGGGAGCGCTGCTTCACGATATTGGTAAGATGGGTATCCCAGATTCGGTCTTGTTAAAGCCGGGCACTTTGAATGAGCGCGAATGGGAAATTATGCGCCGCCATCCGGCGTATGCCTATGAACTGCTTCACCCGATCAGTTATTTGCACCCTGTGCTGGATATTCCAGCCTGTCATCATGAAAAGTGGGATGGCAGCGGGTATCCAAAGGGGTTGGCGGGTGAACAAATTCCGTTAGGAGCGCGAGTATTTGCGATTGTCGATGTGTGGGACGCTCTGCGATCTGATCGTCCATATCGGACTGCCTGGAGTTTTGAAGAAGCGCGCAAGTATATCCTTGATCAGAGCGGGAAACATTTCGATCCGCAGGTTGTGACCGAATTTGTGCGGCTGGTCGACAAGGACAGGGCTGCAGAGGTGTGAGTTTATGAAAACCAGTAATTTCAGATATTGGAAAGGTCGACGGATTGGTCAAGTGATCTATAGGCGGATTCTGGTGTGTTTGGTATTTGGACTGCTGGTTATGGGCCCCAGTCATCCTGGGCAGGCGAAAAATGTTGCACTCGACCGGCCAACTTTCCCTGTCCGGTCTCGAGCACTGACGCCAAATCCGGTTGTGCAGGAGATGCTCAATCAGGTGCAGAGCAGTGTGCTCTACGATTATGTTTCCGGTTTATCGGGTAAGAAAGCTGTAACAATCGGAGGGGCTTCCTTTAAGCTGTACACTCGTTCAACTGGCGCTGCAGCTTATATCGAGAAGGCCACCCAATATGCTTACGAGCATTTTCAAGCGTTGGGATTGGATGTGACCTACCATGCGTGGAGTTATTATGGCGGATTGAGAAGGAATGTGGCTGCAGAGCAGCCCGGCACTGACCCAAACTGCCTGTACTTGCTGGCGGCCCATCTGGATGATACTTCACCCACTGCGAACACAATTGCACCGGGAGCTGATGACAATGCCAGCGGCGTTGCGGGTGTCTTCATGGCTGCCGATATTCTCAGCAAATATGACTTTACCTGTTCTCTGCGGTATGTGCTGTTCAGCGGCGAGGAGCAGGGTTTTTATGGCAGTGAGGCTTATGCCCAGGATGTAGTTACAAACGGTGATCCAATTTTGGGCGTGTTGAACCTGGATATGATCGCTTATAACACCCCCGGATCGGCAGCAACCATTGAAATGGACATCCGGTCTGGGCCGGCTGGCAACCCGGATCGGGTCTTAAGTACAATGGTTACCGATGTGATCCAGGCTTATCAGCTAGAGCTGACGGCGGTGGTGTATCCATCCAATGATGCCGGCAGTGATCAATATTCGTTCTGGCAGGCTGGTTTTCCGGCTGTGTTGATCATTGAGGATTGGGAAGACCATACGCCCAATTATCATACCCTCGCGGATGATGTTGACAGTCTCAACCTGGCTTACTTCACAGCGTATGTCAAAGCGATTTTGGGTGCGGCAGCTCATTTAGGGAAACCGACCGTTTATATCCCCACACATCGGGTGTATTTTCCGCTGGTATCGCGCTGAAGTGTACTGGTAAGCGATTTTATGGTGTTTTTGGGTGGCCCAGTCACCCAAAAACACCAAAAACATCTTCCGAACTGACGTTATTTAGCAGATTGAACGGACCCCAATACCTGAACCGCGTTTTCGGATGTCGGGCTGAGCTGGATGACATCTCCCACTTGAGGAACAGCCGTGCTAGATGGCAGATCGAAGGATAGGTTTTGCCCCTGACACAGCACGTTGGTGCGCAAGACGCTGCCCCTGAAGACTCGCTCCATCACTGTGCCAGTTATCAGCGGGCTGTCCGGAGTCGCTGATTTACTTCGGTCAGTTGGGCTGCCCTGGACAGCCGGGCTGAAGGCATCTGGGCGCAGCAGTAATGTAACCGGACCTTGTGCAGCCGCCGGCAGGGGCAGGATTCCCAGGCTGCATTCGGCGGTCTCACCTGACGCAGTGGCCGGGATCAAGTTGGTGAGACCCAGAAACCGGGCAACAAAGGGGTTGTTGGGGGATTGGTAGAGTGAGGCAGGCGAACCACTTTGCTCGACCCGGCCCTCATTCAGAAGAATTACTTCATCTGCCAGGGCAAATGCTTCGCTGTGGTCGTGGGTGACATACAGAGCAGTCTGGCGCAGACTGCGAAGGATAGCGCCCAATTCTATAATCAGGCGTTCGCGCAGGGTGTGGTCCAGCGCTCCGAGCGGTTCGTCCAGCATTAAGAAGCAAGGTTGAGGAGCCAGGCTGCGCGCCAGGGCGATACGTTGCTGTTCGCCGCCTGAGAGCGAGAGCACATCCCGGCGGGAAAACCCATCCAGCCCAACCAGGGCCAGTGTTTCGGCTACCCGGGTGCGAATTGCACTTTCGGACCAGGTTTTAGCCATTCTAAGTCCGAAAGCAATATTCTCAAATACATTCAAGTGTGGAAATAGGGCATATTCTTGAAACATCAGCCCAAAACCGCGGCGGTGTGCAGGCACGTTAGCAAGGTCAGTTTCATCCCAGCTGATTTGGCCCTGATCGGGAAGCTCCAATCCGCCGATCAGGCTGAGCAGAGTTGATTTGCCACAGCCAGACGGACCTAACAAAGCGCTAACCTGACCAGGCTGGACTGTAAAGGTAACCCCATTCAGCACTTTTTTGCTGCCGGAAGGGTCAGGGAAGGATTTATGAATGTTTTGAACGCACAAACCGGGCATGTTTTTAAAACTCCCTTTCTGTGCCAACCCGCAGTCGCTCGATTGCCAGCATGGCACCGCCGCACACCACCATCAGGAGGGTGGATAGGGCCATGGCCAGCCCGTAGTTTAGTGCACCTGGCTGGCCTAAAAATCGATAGATCAGGACCGGGATGGTTGGGTATTCGGGGCGAGAAATCAGGGCGCTGGCGCCAAATTCGCCCAGGGAAATGGTAAATGCGAAGGCTGCGGCGGCAATAACGGCCCTGCTGATCAGTGGCAAATCAATCAGCCTGAAGACTTGAAGCGGAGCAGCTCCCAAAATGGCTGCGGCCTGGCGCATGCGCGGCCGGATGCTGCGCAAGGCTGGAGTCAGACTGCGGACAACAAATGGCAAGGCAACCAGGGTGTGCGCCAGCGGGATCAGAATGGGCGAGGCGCGCAGATCGAGGGGTGGTTTGTTGAGCGTTAGTATAAAGCCCAACCCCAGGGTGACCGCTGAGGTGCCGAGAGGCAGCAGGAGGAGTGTATCGAGCAGACGGGCAGGTGTTGAATTTGGGCTACCCGCCAGCACCCAGGCCGTTGGTAAACCGAGCAGGAGCGCCAGGGCCGTGGTTGCCAGGGCATATCCGCCGGAATAAAGCACAGCCCTGTAGGGCGATCCGTAGGCAGCCGCCCGATTGGTTGAGGCCAGGATCTCTTCGTAAAAGCGGAGCGTGAAGGTGGGTTCAACCAAACCGCGCCTGCCGCGCTCATTTTCAAGCTGAACAACCGACCGGGCGGCAAGAGAAACCAGAGGGAGTGTAAAAAAGCCCAACATGAGAGCCACCAGGCAGCCCACCAGCAGTTTGCTTTTCCAGGAGGCTGGTCTGGACTGCGTATAGGAGATAGGCTTTTGAGCCAGTGGCCGGTTCAGGCCTGCGGATAGAAACGAGTAGGCAAGGCTGAAACCGAGGGTACAAATCAACTGGATCAATGCAAGTACGGCAGCCAGGGGCAGGTTGAAAAGCCCATTGGTTTGATTGTAAATCTCCACTTCCAGGTTGGCAAAACCCGGGCCGCCCAATATGAGGATCACGCCAAAAGAGGTGAAATTAAACATAAACACCAGCAGAGCCGCAGCAGCAATTGCCGGGGCTAGCAGGGGCAGGGTGATGCGCCAGAAGGTCTGACTGGGGCTGGCGCCCAGTGTTCGCCCGGCTTGTTCCAAACGAGGGTCGAGATGGCCCCAGAATTCGCCAACTGACCGTAAGACAATGGTGGTGTTATAAAATATGTGGGCCAGCAGGATAGCTGCCAGGGAATTTTCAAGCTGCAGCGGCGGTTGATCGAGTGAAAATAATTCCATCAGCCCCAGGTTCAGCCAGCCGCGCGGCCCGCTGAGGGCGTTAAATGCGGCTGCTACAACCAGGGTGGGCATGACGAATGGAATTGCTGTCAGCGCCTGGAGCAGGCTCTTGCCGCGAAACTGAAAGCGCGCCAGCACAAAGGCTCCAGGCAGGCCCAGCGCCAGTGTCAGCAGGGTGGATAGAGCCGCTTGATAGAAGCTGAAACCGATCACCTTCCAGGTGTAGCCAGATGACAGGGCTGCAATGATGGTATTGAAAACCCCATTTTCGGCCCGGTTGAAACTGTACTGGAAGATTCCAATCAGCGGATAGGCATAAAATACTGCCAGAAAGCCGACCGGCAGCGCCATGAGCGCATATTTTTGCCAGGGCCAGCGGTTCTTGGGGGTCATCTCAAGACGGTTTCAGTCCAGGCTTGCAGCCATACCTGGCGGTTGGAGGTAATTTGCTGCGGGTCCAGGCTGGCGGTTTGGGTGGGATTAACCAGGAATTTCGTGAAAGCTTCTTCCAGGGTCACCCCGGGCAGGACTGGAAAAACAAACATTTGGAGCGGCATATCGGCCTGAAAGGCGGTTGAGAGCATGAAGTCGACCCATTTTTGAGCCAGGTCAATGTTGGTGGTGCCTTTTAATATGCCGACAAATTCAATCTGGCGGAAGCAGGTTCCAGGGGCAGTAACGGCTGCCGTGGGTGGTTCGCTGAGGGGTGGGTTGGCATACAGGAGTTCGAATGCCGGGCTGGAAGAGTAAGAAACCACGATTGGACGAGCGCCGCCCGCCCGGGTATATTCGGTGTAGTAGGCTACTTCCCAACTGTTGACCACTTTGACGCCATTATCCACCAGGCCCTGCCAGTAGGTAAGGTAATTATCAGCCCCAAAATGGGCAATTGTAGTCAGTAAGAAGGCCAGCCCAGGTGATGAGGTGGCAGGATTTTGAACGACCAGCAGGTCTTTGTATTCTGGCAGCAGCAAATCCTCCAGACTGGCAGGTGGGGGCAAGTTTTTTGATTTGAAAAAGTCAACATCATAATTCAGACACACGTCACCATAATCGACCGGCAAGGCCCGGTTCGTGGGATCGAGCTTGAATTCGACCGGGACTTGGGCAAGTGCTGGGGCGTTGTAAGTCTCGAAGATGTCTTCTGCCAGGGCCCGGCTGAGGAGGGTGTTGTCGAGACCATAATATACATCTGCCAGGGGCTGACCTTTTGCCAGGATCGCTTTGTTTAGCTCTTCGCCTGCATCACCAGCCCGCAGGATTTCGACCTGGGCATTGTACTGCTGCTCAAAGGCAGCCTTGACCGGATCGGAGATTGCGAATGAGGCGTGGGTCATAATCGTCAATTTGCGCGGACCAGACGGGGTGGCTATGGGATCTGGCGCAGCGGTTGTGGATGGGCTGCAGGCACTTATGGCAGCCAGCATGATCAGTAGTAGTAATAATCGTAGATGTTTCATATATAGGTGTCCTTTTGGGGGTTTTCAGCGGTTCAGGCTGATTAGCCCTATTGTTCGAGGCGAATCAGGGTACAAATCAACATTCCGGCACTTATTTGAACCTGGGCAGAGCTTGAAAGCAGCACATTGCTTACTCCGCGGGTTGCGCCGAAGAAAAGAGTTTCATTGTTGAGCGGGTATTCCAGCCCTTTGGTGGTGATTCCATGGGCGTCTCCGCCAACCGGGATGAGCGATACAGTATCCCCCGGGCGCCCAGTGATTGTGACGGTCTGCCCGGCGCGCAGCAAGGTGATTTCTTGCTGACCATCGAGCAGCCAGATCCGAGCCGCAGATAGATTGCCAGCAGCGGGCAGGAGCAAATTCGCCAGGGTCATGTCCCAGCGTAAACCCAGGGCAGCGTAAACGATAATTTCGTCTGCACCCTGCTCAACTGCATATTGAAGCGCCAGCTCCAGATCGGTAAAGTCTTTGCGCCGCGGGTGACGGATGACCGGAACCCCCAGGGCTTTGAGCTGGTCCTGGCTGGCCTGATCGAGGGAATCAAAATCGCCAATCACCGCCTGAGGCGTCAAACCTGCCCTCAGGCAGTGCCGGTGACCACCATCTGCAGCGATGATGAAATCTCCAGGGAATGTGTGGACAAGCTCCGGGTTGGATAGCTGTCCGTTGGCAAAAATTACAGCTCGCAAAAAAAAATCCTCCATGCGTTACAACTCAATTAATGATTCAGGATCATCGATCGCGGCAGATCTTTGGGATCGCTGTGAGTATGTGCGGGCGCAGGAGAATGGAGATGCAGGGATATCAAGCTATTCCTCCGCCGGCATTATCCGGATCAGGTTCGCGGGTCGCAGACTGTAAGGTCTGCCTCTCAGCCTGGCATACCAGGCTCCCCGTGCAGATTGTCGTATCAGGCCAAGGCAGTGAACTTCTGCCTTTTGACCATATCTGGTTATTATAACTGCTTGTTTACAAAACGCTAAGGTGTATATCTTGACTCTCTGGGGATCGCATTGAAAGTACCCATATTTGGGGATGTGAAAGCGGCTTCGCCGCTTTCACATCCCCAAATATGGACTTCATCCCCTATATCTTAATTATCATGTATAATTTCTTTGATATCACCTTGCTCCATGTTTTTTTACGGTAACTACTGTATTGAGGGCCAAAATGGCATTGAAGGGCAATCTCCGAGATTTCACGATAACACAATTACTGAACTTGATCAATGTCGCTCAAAAGACGGGGACATTGATTGTCGAAAAACGAGATGAACGAATCTACGTTTCTTTTCGTGACGGCAAAATGGCGTATGCCCGCACCGGGCAGGAAGATGGCAGTCTGGCGATGGTCTTGTACCGCACCAATAAAATCAGCGCTGCCCAATTTAAAGCAATTCAAGAGCGAGCAAAAAACATCAGCGATAAAGAATTAGGTCTTCTCTTGATGAACGCCTCGTATGTCTCTCAGCAAGACATTATTGCCAGCCTCCAAACTTATTTTATCAATGTTGTAAACCGTTTATTTGTCTGGGCAGAAGGTCTGTTCCGTTTTGAAAATGACCTGCTTCCTCCGGATGACAAGATCACGGTGCGGGTCAGCCTGGAAAATATTATTATTGAAGGCACCCGCAGGCAGCAAGAACAGGAACAGCTGAAGGATGAAATTCCCAGCCTGGATGTGGCGTTGAAATTTACAGATCGACCGGGAACCAATATCCGGAATGTAAACCTCAGCGTAGATGAGTGGAAGATCGTCTCTTATATTAACCCCAAAAACACCATTCGCCAGATCGCTGCAACGACCAAAAAATCGGATGTTGAAATCCGTAAGATCGTATACAGCCTGCTCCAGGCAGGGTTGGTTGAACTGGTTCGACCTGAAGGAGCTCCTTCAACGCCCCCCACAACAAATCGCCCTGCGCCGCCGCCTGTGGATAAGAACGAGCAAAAGTCTCTCATTAACCGGCTGATTAGCCGGATTCGTTCGATTTAGTTTTTTTGTTGGATTGAGGAAACTGTCTTATGCAAACTGTCAAAATGGTTGTCACCGGGCCCTTTAATGCAGGTAAGACTGAATTTATTCGTTCTGTCAGTGAAATTGATGTCGTTTCAACCGAGCGAAAAATATCAGCCGAGGCTGAAAAGGTCAAGAGCAGCACCACTGTAGCGATGGATTTTGGCCGAATTACGGTGGATGATAATCTGGTTCTGTATCTTTTCGGCACGCCAGGGCAGCGGCGGTTTGATTTTATGTGGGAAATTCTGTCTGAAGGTATGTTGGGTTTTATCGTTATGGTTGATTCCACCCGCCCGGAATCTTTTCGCGAGGCGCGCAATATCCTGGAGACTTTCCGGGCGTATGCGCCCACGCCCTATGTTGTTGCTGCCAATAAACAGGACCGCGAAGAAGCCTGGGATCTGGAGGATATGCGGATTGCTCTGCGGTTGGATCCGAAGGTGAAACTGCTGCCTTGTGTGGCGAACGACAAGGAGAAGGTAAAAGCCGTTTTGTTGGAGCTCTTGTTTACCATTTTGGCTGAAATGGATGAGGAAAAATAGTCAGATTCAGCATATCAGGGATCATTTTCACAGAGCAGTGAGGTTTGTTTGTCTTCCATTACAACCGATCAAGGAATTGTGCATTACGAGGTCTATGGGCGCGGGCGGCCAGTTATTTTGCTGCATGGCTGGTTAGGATCCTGGGGGTTGTGGCACGACACAATGGCGTTTCTTGGTCAGTATAATCGGACGTATGCACTGGATTTTTGGGGGTTTGGGGAATCGGGGAAAAAACGCGAAACATACGATGTAGAGGATTTCGTCAGCCTGGTTGACCAATTTATGGAGCAGTTAGGGATTATGACTGCGCCGCTGGTCGGACACAGCATGGGGGGGACCGTTAGCCTGGCTGTGGCGGTGCGTTACCCGCAGCGGGTGCGCAAGGTGGTGGTAATCGGCTCACCAATTGTTGGGTCGTCACTGAATTTTCTGCTGAAATTATTTGGGATGAGAATCCCGGCTTATGTGGTTTATCATAACAGTTGGGCCTTTAAATTGTTTTACCGTTTGTTGGCGCCGCTGTATACCAGCGATCCGAATTGGCCCAAGATGATGGACCGCGACCTTTCCAGCACAACACTGGAGTCTTTTTTATACAGCATTGCTTCACTGCGCCGAACCGACCTGCGCCCATATTTGGATCAGGTTCATATCCCCGTGATGGGTGTGTATGGTGAAAAAGATATTGTTGTCAATCCTGGTCAGTGGAAGGCGCTGCTTAAAGGTGTTCCGCATTCTCGGATCGAGCGCTTGAGCGATGCAGGACATTTTCCCATGCTGGATAATCCTCCCCGTTTTATGAATACACTCAAGGAATTCCTGGATGCCTGATTATTTTTATCCCAATAAAATGGGGCGAATTCTTTTAATGGCTTTGGAAGAAGTGGTGGGGCGCACTGGTTTAACGGCGGTGCTCAACCAGGCTGGTTTGCCGGCGTATATTGACAGTTTGCCGGTAAATGACCTGGAACTCAAAGTGCCCTTTAGTCATCTGGGGCAGATGCAAACAAGCCTGGAACAGCTTTATGGACCGCGCGGCGGTCGCGGGGTGGCCCTGCGGATTGGGCGGGCAACGTTCCGGCATGGGCTGCGCGAATTTGGCCCTCTGGTGGGGGTTACCGACCTGACGTTTCGCTTGAAACCACAGGAAGCCCGATTGCGCGAGGGCGCATTAAGTTTTGCCCAGGTGTTTAACCGTTTTACCGACCAGCGCGTGCGGGTGGAGGAAAAGGCAGATTGCTTTCTGTGGATTATTGAACGCTGTCCGGTTTGTTGGGAGCGGCAGACGGATCGACCGGCCTGTCATTTGGCAGTTGGTTTGCTGCAAGAAGCGCTGCATTGGGCGACGGGTGGAAAATACTTCCAAATTACTGAAACATCCTGCGCTGCAGCTGGCAGCCAGGACTGTATCATCCAAATTGACAAACAGCCGACGGATTAACCGTAAGGAAGTTTTGTTTTGCTGTCTGCGGAAATAAGAGCATGCTGAAGATTATTTTGCAAGACCCACGTTTTCTTGCGCCTTTCAATGAAAGAGCGCGCGATTTGCGAATTCTGAATAAACCGCTTTGGCTTTTGCAGCGGGATGTTTTAACGCCTTACGTTCATCGCGAAATCGAACTCGATCTGAGCGCTCAACTGCCCAGGACGGATGAGGAATGTATTGTCTATCGTGATAATTTGTTTTTCGATACCTTCTATATAGACACATTTCTGCGCGAAGCACGTGCAATGAATAAACCCTGCCGGGCTGCTTTTACGATTGCAGATCGGGCTTTCTGCGAACATGCGCTGCCTCTTTCGGTCTCCTATACCCGGTCTGGCGAATATTATCTGGCCGATTTATGGTATTACCCGACTGGTACTGCCCCGCTGTTAGGTGAAAAAGGCCTTCAGGTTGAGCCGGTTCCGCTGGTGATTGATCTTCAAGCGCATGAGGCTGGTTATTATCACGTTCCAACCTATATGGCCTATGAGCAAGGCGACCTGACATTTCAAGTGCCGCTGCGGTCCTTGATTGCAATTGACACCTGGGTCCATATTTTCATTGCCGATGTGGTTTTTGGTTTGTTTGGACGTGCCCAGCGCTATTCGGACCGCCTGGACTCCGATCTATTTTTTAAGCTGCAAGTTTTGACGCGCTCATTGTATGAAGGCCGCCAGGTATTGTGCAATTCCAGTCTGGTGAAGGTCGGAAAAAACTGCACCATTCACCCAGGGGCTCAAATCTTTGGGCCGACAACCATTGGCGACAATGTGAATGTGGA
>Ga0268298_10002398_pt1 | contig 20518 bp, 29 predicted proteins | sample WWTPWeurt_MetaG_FD_194462 | JGI IMG/M metagenome (GOLD analysis project Ga0268298, IMG submission 194462) | Activated sludge microbial communities from WWTP in Nijmegen, Gelderland, Netherland - WWTP Weurt | ecosystem: Engineered > WWTP > Aerobic digester > Activated sludge | place... | reverse complement strand
CCTAGCTTACCAGCGGCGAGAATCAGAAATCCGATTTCAAGCAGATACACCACCACCAAGACCGGTCCTGCTAGTTCAGCTGCTGTTGCCACTCCAATAAGCGCGGCACTGGTTGCTCCATAGAGATAAAATGCTTTTTGATTGGCGGTAAAGAAATACACCACATAGGTTCCAAGCGCAAAGACGAGTGCCCACGCCGTATAGAGTAAGCTTTTCCACTCTTGTGAAATTGATGATTCAATCCATGTAAACAGGAAAATTGCCGTACCAAGTGCCGTGAGAGCATGAGTAGTAAGATGGCGTGTTCCTTCCCCATGACGGCGTACCAAGCTCACCATATTAGCGGCAAAATAAATACTGACCAACACAAACGAAAATAGCAGCGTGACATCTTGTTCAGCAACCGGAGCATCAACGAGATACGCCACACTGTAAAAGTAGCTACAGAGCAGCGATAGCAGAGTAAGCTTTGTCCACCCTGTCACCCACACCGTCGAGAGAATACCGACGGTAATAATCAACAGATAGGAGAATAATTCGATAGCTGGCATTGGCATCGCCGCGGTAAAAAATGGCGCCATATTAGCCAGCAGTAATCCAGCAAACGCCAACCGTTCACTGCGGTAACGAACACTCACAAAAGCGACGAACGAAACTGTGAGGAACATAATCATGAGTACCGACGCGGGAGTGAAAAAATCGTACACTCCACGCGCGGCAAGGAGCGTCAGCAAAATAATTGCTGCTCCAAGCACAGTAAAGATTCCCCCTTGGTGACGATGCTTGGCAATACGCCATACCCCGAGCACGAGAATACCAACGCCAAAAAGAATTCCTAGCGTAATCTGACCCACTGGTCCAATCCACTGCTCCATAATGGCATAACTCACAAACCATCCCACAGCAATCAGAAGTAGCAAAGAACCGAGTTTCATCATAAAATCCTGCGCCACCCAGTCAAAAAAACTGCTCGTGCGGGGTGTTGCGGTATTCTGTTGTCTATCAATTTCAGCAAACGCGGTAGCAACATCTGCTGGAGCAAACACCGACTGCGGAACAGGGATTGGGCGCGGCGCTACTTCTGCAACTTGTCCTGATTCTAGATGTTCAATCCGATCTTCAAGCATTGAGATACGTCTTCCAAAATGGAGACCAACAACGATTACTGCAACAAATAAAAAGAGTTCCATGTTATGTAAAAAAATACTACTAAGGTAGTAATAGTGTAGCATGAGGGAAAATGAAAAAGCGGGTCGCCGAAGGGGACCCGCTTTTTCGTCTTCAATACTAGTGTACCTAGTACTCACGCATTGCCACCTGTGCATCGAGGCGACGAATAAGATCAAGGACTACCGATACCACAATGAGTACCGCTGTTCCGCCAATCGCGAGTGCTGTAATTCCCGTCGCAATTTGCATACCCACTGGAAGTACCGCAATCACTCCAAGGAAGAGCGCGCCCACGAGCGTCAGACGAGTAACAAGATTTCCAAGGTATTCAGCAGTATGTGCTCCCGGACGAATTCCAGGGATAAATCCACCACTACGTTGTAAATTCTTTGCTACCGCATCAGGGTCAAAGGTAACCGCAGTGTAGAAGTACGTGAAGAGAAACACCAACGCAAAGTACACTCCACCATACGCCCACTGATTGTTAAGGAAATTGGTCACAATTTCGTTAGCAGTCGTTACCCACGGCAAATTGAATGCCGAAAGAATATTGAGCACCATCTGTGGGAAGAGAATAATCGAGAGCGCGAAGATGATTGGAATCACTCCTGCCTGATTCAAACGCATTGGCAGGTATGACTGACTAGAGCCATACGTTGCACCACCGCGACTTTGCTTGGCGTAGGTGATTGGTACTGGTCGTTCCGCTTCAGTCATTACCACCACCGCGTAGATAATACCCAATGCCACAATTGAAAATCCGATATAGAGCGGCAATTGTGAAGGATCATACGAGTAGTACAACTGACTGATGGTAAGCGGTAGCGTTGCTACAATACCCGCAAAAATGATAATCGAAACACCGTTTCCGATACCGTATTCAGTCACCATTTCTCCAATCCACATCAACAATACTGATCCTGCCACTACCAGAATGACATTTACCACAAACTGGAAGGTAGTGAGGTCACTAATAACTCCTTGGCTCTTAAGCAGAGTAAGGAACCCAAATCCTTGCAAGATAGCCAATGGCAAGGTAAGCATGCGACTGTACTGTGTAAAGCGCGCGCGTCCTGCCTCCCCTTCTTCAGTATAGAGACTCTTGAGTTTTGGTGACATCACCGTCAAAAGCTGCATGATGATCGACGCCGTAATGAACGGACCAACTCCCAACATCACAATTGAAAGATTAGCCAACCCGCCACCAGAAAAGATGTTCAGGAGACCAAGAAATTGATTGTTAGTAAAGAATTGTTCCAACACGGTCTGGTCAATTCCAGGAATCGGAATTGCTGCCAAGGCACGGAATACCACCAATGCTCCAAGTACAAAGAGTACTCGATTGCGAATTGCTGGTTCAGTGAAGATAATTTTGAGTCTGTGAAGGAATGTTTGCATAAGCTGTATAATACTGCTTACTTCACGCTTCCGCCAGCCGCCTCAATTTTTGTTTTCGCTGACTGCGATACCTGACAATTTTCTACCACGAGCTTCTTCTTCAGTTCTCCATTTCCAAGAATCTTCACCATTGGAGCACGCTTCGCAACCGTAGCGATTACTCCTGCAGCAACGAGTGTCTTTGGGGTTACTGTTGCTCCCACTTCAAATGAAGCTTCAAGCGCTGAAACATTAACCACCACTGGAAGTACTCGCTCAGCATTCACCGTACGAGAACGATTAACACCGTGTCCGCGAAGCTTTGGCAGCTTCTTGATGAAGTCTCGTATTTCTGGACGGGTACTGTTACCCGTTCGAGCAGTTTGTCCCTTGTGTCCACGACCAGACATCTTGCCACGCTTTCCGCCGCGACCAATACGCTTGGCTACTTTACGGGGAGCGGTTGGCTGTAGTTCATGAAGTTGCATAGACTAGCCATTTTTAAGTTGCTTGAGCGCCTCGACTGCAGCGCGTGCGTTATTAAGTTTGTTCTTACTGCGAGAGAAGATTTTTGCGGTTACGTCCTTTACTCCCGCGAGTTCGAGTACCGTACGAACTGATGAACCAGCCACGAGTCCGCGACCGGGTGCTGGCATAATCATCACTTCACTAGCAGATACCTTGGTATGCACATCGTGAGGAATGCGACTAAACTTGTCCATCGGTACCACAATCATGTGCTTCTTGGCATCACGAACGGCTTTTTCAATAGCGAGCTGGGTATCACCTGCCTTGCCGATTCCGACACCCACCTTCCCTTTCTTATCACCAATCACCATCGCAACTGAGAACGCAAAGCGGCGTCCTCCAGCCACCACACGGGTTACGCGACGAATACTAATGATTTTCTGATCGAATTCAGGACGAACACGCTCTGGACGAGCGCCTCGACGTGGACGACGAGCACCACCTTGGTTGTCGCCACCACGGCGATCATTTCCCCCTCGGCGACGACGTGGACCACGGTCCCCTCCGGTCGCAGCGGGTGCATCGGTTGCGGTCTTTCCCGTATCGGGAGCCGCGGTGCCTGAAGTTTCTACTTCAGTTGTAGCTTCCTGCTGTTTTGTTTCACTCATATTAATTTTTACGCTGTAATAATTTTACCAGTTCGACCGAAACATGCTCCCAGCATGTTTCGGCGAACGAAGCAAATGCCATCGCTAGATTTGCAGGCATCCGCCATGCAAATCTAGCCAGCATTTGCTTCAGAACTTCAATCCTCCTTCTCTCGCGGCATCAGCAAGTGCTGCTACAATGCCCTGATAGCGGAATCCGCCACGGTCAAATACGACTTCGGTAATTTTGAGCGCGGCTGCCTTTTTCGCAATCGCTGCGCCTACTGCCTTTGATCGTTCCATGGTTGTTCCTGAACCCTCCTTTCGAGAATCAACAGCAGCGAGTGTCTTGCCCGCAACGTCATCGATGAGTTGCGCGTAGACAAACATATTGCTGCGGAACACTGCCAACCGTGGTCGAGCTGCTGTTCCAGAAATTTTGTGTCGGAGACGATTATGTCGTTTGGTGCGAGAAACCGTCTTCATTGATGATTTGTTTATCATAGTTTTATGAGTACAAATCTAAAGTTTAAAATTGCTACAAATGCAACGAAGCAGCTGTAGTGATTTTTAACTTTAGACGGCTTTCTTGCCTTGCTTACGAAGAATAAATTCTCCCTTATAACGAATTCCCTTCCCTTTGTATGGTTCTGGTTCTTTTACCTTGCGCACATTAGCAGCAAATTGCCCCAAGGCGTCTTTGTCAGCTCCCGAAAGAGTAATGACGTTCTTCTGCACTTCAGCGGTAATGCCGGCTGGAATCGCGAGCGGTACTTGGTGTGAAAAGCCCATACTGAGGACAATCTCACTTCCTTTTACCTCAGCGCGATACCCCACTCCTTCAATCTCAAGGATTTTGGTAAAGCCTTCGGTAACCCCCTTCACCATATTACGAAGGTGGGCAGCGTAGGTTCCCCAAAGGGCGCGGGCTGCTTCACTTTCGGTAGGAGCAAGCGTTACCGTTGCCCCGTCGATAGTAATCGTGACGTCATTTTTTACTTCACGTGAAAGGGTCGCCTTGGGACCTTTCACCGTCAGTAGTCCATTCTCAAAGGTGACGGTCACGCCACTTGGAATAGTTACTGGAATTTTTCCTAAACGACTCATACTTACCAAATGATGAAAAGTTGTTCACCTCCCATCTGCTTCGCCTTGGCTTCCTCACCAGTGAGGATGCCGGCTGGTGTTGAGAGAATGAGATGTCCCTTTCCAAACTTAACGGGATGAATATCCGCTACCCCACAATAGAGACGTCGACCGGGCTTTGAGATGCGCTTTACACCGCTGATGCGATGAGCGCCATTCTCATAGCGAAGTGTCACTTCGAGGGTTTTTTCTTGTACCTGCTTTCCTTTTTCAGTGGCTGACACGATGTACCCTGCGGTTACAAGGGTGTCGAGCACTGCTTTGCGGAGCTTGGAGTAGGGCACTGAAACAGTAGCCTTTTTCACTGCTCCGGCGTTCTTCAGACGAATTATCAAATCGCCAATTGTATCGCCTACCATGATGATTTTGTTACGCCTGGTATATGACCTTCGTGGGCGAGTTCGCGGAAGCAAATTCGGCACGCATCGAAGTCACGCATGTATCCGTGTCTGCGGCCGCAAAGCTTACAACGACGGACAACACGCGATTTGAACTTTGGGGTACGCGCTGCGCGTACCACTAATGACTTTCTTGCCACGTTAAATGAAATAAGGAACGTAGTGACTATATTGAACACAAAGTCCATAATGTCACGGACATCCTCTATTATATTGATTACGGAATCGTCTTACTCCGAATGAGTAACTGCATTCCTCTAATAAATCTGATTGGTACTGGTGATATACCAGCACCGCTCTCGATCGTCCAGCATTGCTAAACACTGTCCGTCTTGGCGCCAAGAATACCAGAATAAGCTGAAAAAGCAATACAAAAAGGGCACGGGCTTCGCCCGCGCCCTTACCCTCCCCCCATATAAAAAAAGAGAGGTGTTTCCACCCCTCCTGCCTTCTACTTCTCTACCTACGCCATACACCGGCCGCCATTGATGTTGATGGTGGCGCCCGTAATGTACGCCGCCTTCTCGGACGCAAGGTAGGCGCACAGATCACCAATTTCATCCGGACGCCCCAGACGCTTCATTGGCACCGTGTCGATGATACTCTGACGGATGTCTTCGCGAATCGCCATCACCATATCGGTGCCGATATAACCGGGTGCCACGGCATTGACCGTTACCCCCTTGGTTGCCAGTTCGGCGGCGAGCGCTTTGGTAAAGCCAAACACCCCTGCCTTGGCGGTCGAGTAGTTGGTTTGACCCGCCTGACCCTTCACGCCGTTGACCGACGAAATGTTGATGATGCGCCTCCAGCCACGAGCTGCCATCTTGGCAGAGATGTGATGAGTGACATTGAACAGGCTGTTCAGGTTGGTGTTGATGACCGCGTCCCACTGCCCCTTCTCCATCTTGGGGAAGAACTTGTCGCGGGTGATGCCGGCAATGTTCACCAGCACGTCGATCGGGCCGACTTCAGCCTCGATCTTGGCAACCATAACCGCACACGATTCGTAGTTCGACACGTCACCTTCGGCGGCAACGAAATTGAACCCCAGATCACGCTGGACGGCGAGCCAAGCATCCTTCGGCTCGAAGTTTGGCAGACAGTTCGCCACCACCTTGAAGTCATTCTTTGCCAATGATTGGCAAATAGCCGTACCAATACCACCCATGGCACCGGTTACCAACGCGATTTTGTGTTGCATGACAGACTCCTTTCGACAACGTTAAAAAACAATTGGGCAACATTCGTTTTTATCTACAAAGTCCCTCCGTGCAACAATCTAGACTGAATGGAAAAAAGTCAAGGAGAGGAAAAGAAAGGCGGGGCGCTTCGCGCCCCGCCTTTCTTTTCCTCTCAAACCACCCCACCACCACCCTCATCACGCCCTTCTGCACGTACCGTAGCGTATACAGCTCTGACAACTATAATAATACCACCTCTACAAACGGAGAAAATCCTCAACTTCAATAGTGGCTTGTTTCAAGATCGCCCGCACTGTACCCTCCGCCATGTCGCCATGGTGTCGTGGAATTGTTGTGAAAACATCCAGTGTTTCGTTGTACCAAATCTCGTGACTTCCCTTGGCACTTCTCCAAAACTCAAAACCCAAAGCGCGAAGTCTCTTTGTAAGTATGCGGTAAGTAATACCAGACAGTCGACCCATATACCTTAGGCAGTAATGGTCATCGGATACAAGATGCGCTCGGAAGGTGTCTGCTTCCCTTTTTGTGCGTGAAGGAGTTGTCGTGCGACATCTTCCGCAATTTCGATAGTCTTTTCGAAAGTCTTTGCTTGTACCACGAGACCCTGTACATCCTTACTTGTCGCCAAATAGTAACCCTCTGGAAGGCGCTCAATATCTAGCATGATGTGGAGTTGTTTTTTCATACTGACAGTCTAGCAAACCCAACTTATTTTTCAATGGATGATGCCGTGTGTACAAAAAAAGAAAGGCGGGGCGCTTCGCACCCCGCCTTTCTTTTTTGTACCCTACCACCATCGTCATAGAATTTTAAAAAAAGAAAAGAGAAAAAGAGTCTAATCCTGAACACAACGGACTGATAACCCGAAAGACTTCGTGTCCGCATACCGGCCCACAGGCGCACCACCAGAGAACACGTACCGGTACCACGCATTGGCACCACTCCCCGAAGACGACCAGACGAAGCCGAAGCTCGAGCGATAGTAGAAGGACCCCGAGCCGCCGTAGCCTGCCAAGTTCAACTCGAAGCCGCTGGTGCCACTTGGCTTCAGCTTCGTGCCTTCGGTGGTGCCGCGGTAGCCGGTGGTCGTGGTGTCGTAGGGGAAGTCGGTGGCGCAGGTGCCGGAGGTGCAGACTGACCGTTCCAGGGTGGTGAGCTCGTCGTGCGTCGGAATGTGCCAGCCGGCAGGGCAAATACCCTGCGCGCCCGCGGTGGTGCTGTACTGCATGGCTTCATCCCACTGGTAGAGCCCACCATCGGGGTAGTTGGGGTTGTTGGTGGTCATACAGTTGGCGAGGGTGTTGTTGTAGCACCACTTTTCGATGGTACTGTTGTTGGTTTGGGGGGTGATGTCTGTAATCATTGTTCCTACGCGGAGGTTCTGCTTCATCCAGCACTGGGAGCCGATCTTGACGGTGTTGTAGATATTGCCGTCGGCGTCGGTGATGGTGGAGACCCCGCAGGTGAAGGAATCTATATACCCCAGCGTAGTCGTTGCTGCCGCCGAGCTGCCAACATTGGAAGTATTGGCAGCATAGAGCAGCCCTCCCACTACTGCTAGCCCTACCCCCAGTAGGAGCAAGGGTTTAAGCAGTGAAATGATAGTGGTCTTTGGTGACATAGTGAGAATATTGTAGCATGACGGGTGAGGACGCGAAGCGTCCTCACCCGTGAAAAACAGCAAACGTTGTCTCTCTCCCGAGGCTGTAGTATGATGTATACATATGAATACAAACGACAACAAACGTACCGTCATCTCGGTACGCACCCCACTGCGCACCAGCACTCGCCTATCGGAATTGGCAAAAAGTACCAACCGTACTCGGTCAGCTCTGGTTGAAGAAGCGTTGGAACAATATGTAGCTCACCAAAATTGGCTCAGTGGCGAAATTAAACGAGGTCTTGCTGCCGCCAACAACGGCTCTCTCATAGAGAACCATTCGGTGGCGGCGTGGATTACCGCACTAGAAAAAAACGCATGATTGTTCGCTGGACTACCCTTGCCAAAAGTGACCTTGAGCGAATCTATGAATATATCGCTGCCGATAATCAACCAGCGGCACTCCGAGTGATTCGGCAGCTATACAACGCGGTGCACACACAACTACTACTCGCTCCCTTGTCAGGAAGAGTGGGAAGAGTGGCCAGTACTCGGGAATTGGTTTTCTCTAACCTTCCCTATATCATTGCGTATCGCGTGCGGAAGGGCGAGTTGCAGGTTCTGCGCGTACTCCATACCGCGCTACGGTGGCCAGAGACAATGGATGAGGGGTAGAGGATGAGAAAAAGCGGCGGGTCCCCGAAGGGGACCCGCCGCTTTTTCTTTTATCAGAACTCCAAAACTCTTTGCTTTCTAAAAAGCCTAGACGGCTTTTTGCAGTGGCAAGCCGATATGACGCAAGAGCGCTTCTGCTTCAGCTTTGCTCTTGGCAGTAGTTACAATCGTAACCGACATACCAAACACATCACGAATGTCTTCATCAGCGGTTTCAGGGAAAATCGTGTGCTCCTTGATACCAAGAGTGTAGTTCCCCATCTCATCAATTGATGACACCTTGAGACCACGGAAGTCGCGAGTCTGTGGCAAGGCAATGTGAATGAGCTTATTGAGGAAGTCGAGCTTGCGCTGTCCACGCAAGGTTACCTGATACCCAATGATTTCTCCTTCACGCAATTTGAATGACGCGATTGACTGTCGGGCAGCGCGCGGCGCAGCCTTCTGTCCCGTAATAAGCGCGAGACGGTCTTGAATAAGAGCGAGCTTGGCTTTGTCATCGACGCGACCAGTACCCACTGACACTACCACCTTTTCAATCGTTGGGGCTTCATTGACGTTCTTGTATCCGAACTGCTCCTTGTTGGCAGCAAATACGGTTTTGAGTTGAGTCTGTACAGTTTCCATACTCAGTGTAAATTAATGATCTTAATGAAACGAGAGTTCTTTGGCAGCTCGCTGCAGCCATAATTCAGGACTAGGAAAGGTCCTGAATTATGGCTAAGCGCCTGCATTAGAAATTTATAGTCGCTCCCGCTCCTTAAATCTTCTAAATTTTCTAAATCTTCTTTCCTGAAGGGCGGGCGACACGCACCTTCTTGCGCTTCTCCCCTTCTCCTTCAATCACATATCCGGCGCGCACTGCCTTATCACCTTCCATGAGTGACACGTTCGAAACATGAATCGGCATACTCTTTTCGACAATTTGTCCTTGGGAGCGAGCGCGCTTACTTTTTTGGTGGCGCTTTACCTCATTCACCCCCTCGATAACTACTTGGTCGGTATCACGGAGGGTCATGAGAATGGTTCCGGTCTTGCCTTTATCTTTGCCGGCAATCACCTTGACGGTGTCTCCTTTTCTAATTTTCATACAATGATTTGCTTACTGTTAAAAGTTTTATAATTGCTTACAGGGCAAGGCGTAAGCGAAAAATTTTTGGAGACGTATGTTCATACGATGACAAAAATTTTTCGCGAGACAACGACGCCATGTGACAATTTAAGACTTTTAAACGACCTCTGGGGCGAGTGAGACAATCTTCTGATAACCAGCTTCTGAAAGTTCACGAGGAATCGGTCCAAAGACGCGGTTGGCTCGTGGTTCTTTCTTTACTTTGTCGATAAGGACAACCGCATTGTCATCAAAGCTCACGTACGAACCGTCCTTGCGGCGGAATGGCTTGCGCTGACGCACAATCACTCCATACACCACGTCCTTCTTCTTTACTGCTTTGCGCGGTTCAGCGGTTTGAATAGAAAGCACTACCACCTCACCAAGTTCAGCATAACGCTTCTTGGATCCGCCGAGCACTTTAAACACTCGACCCACCTTACCACCTGAGTTGTCGGTGATTTTTACAATTGTTTGAGGCTGAATCATACTACTTTGTAGTTACGAGCTCAAAGCACTTGCGCTTGGAGATCGGACGGGTTTCTCTAATGTCGACCACATCGCCTACTTTGGCGGTGTTTCCTTTATCATGCACTAGGAATTTCTTCGTGCGTCGCATGAACTTCTTGTACTTTGGATGTTGTACGTATCGCTCTACCGCTACCGTACAGGTGTCCATCATCTTTGATGCCACGACTGTACCGCGGAGTACGCGACCGTTGCTTGTTGTTTGTTCGGTACTCATACGCTATTTAGTTTCAGGGTTACGGCGGCGAGCAGTAAGCTCAGTAAGGGCACGAGCGACTTCTGTCTTGGCGTTTCGAATGACATTTGCCTTGCGGCTGAATTTGTCCTTGAAACGCTCTTCACGAATCGTCTGACGCGCGGCTTCAACCACACTGGCGAGCTCAGCTACCGACTTCTTTCGTATATCTTGCATAGTAATCATAAGCAATGACGAAGATTACACTCGTGTGTCTTCACGACGCACGAATTTACCTTGTAATGGAAGTTTCGCACAAGCCTTACGAAAGGCCTCGCGAGCAATGTCTTCTGGCACACCATCCACTTCAAAGATGATACGCCCTGGTTTTACTTCAAACACGAAGTGATCTGGATCTCCTTTTCCCTTACCCATTGGTACTTCAGCTGCCTTTTGAGTGATTGGACGATCAGGGAAAATACGAATCCACGCTTTTCCGGTTTTACCCATCGTGCGAGAAATCACGCGACGAGCTGCCTCAATCTGGTTAGACTTCACGCGTGAACCGGTGGTTGCTTTGAGACCATATTCACCATACGCCACGGTGATACCGCGAGTATCAGGTCGCTGACGCTTTTCTTCGCTGATGCGATTGGTCTGCCACTTGCGGTGTTTTACTTTCTTTGGAAATAACATATGCGTCTAATTATCGGTTACGGGTAGGACGAGCTTCAGTTTCTTGCTGACCAGCTTTGCGGTCGGCAAATACTTCACCTCGGTAAATCCACACTTTGATACCAATCACGCCGTACGGAAGATTTGCTTCAACACGGGCAAAGTCGATATCAGCTCGGAGTGTCTGGAGTGGAATTCGACCTTTTTTGAGTTCTTCAATACGAGCCATATCGGCGCCACCAAGACGACCCGAAAGCTTGATACGAACTCCTTCCACATCACGATTCGCCATGACCTTCTCAATCGTTTGCTTCATGACGCGTCGGAACGTAAGTCGCTTCTCAAGACCTTCGGCAATCATTTGCCCCACAATGTTGGCAGATGATTCTGGTGAGCGAACTTCTTCGATATCAATCTTAAGTTCTAGCTTGTCAGACATCTTTTGCTTGCGGAGGAAGAGATCAATCTCTTTCTTGAGCGTATTGATACCTTCGCCACTGCGACCAATGATGAGTCCAGGGCGAGCGGTTTTAATAATGATTTTGATGTCTTTCTGGTTACGCTCGATTTCTACAATATCAACTGACATGCCTTTGAGACGCTTCTTAAGCATCTTGCGGAGCGCTGCGTCAACACGGAGAAACTCACGAAACTTTTCTGGACTGGTCGTAAACCAGCGACTCTTCCAGTCGCGATTAACGCCAATGCGTTGGACATATGGATGTGCTACGTGTGTCATATCCTTATTTCTTTAGGCCGAGCTCGACTGAGAGATGGCTGTTACGTTTATTAATGCGTGAGGCTGAACCACGAGCTCGCGGCATAAAGCGCTTGAGCGTTGGAGCCTTGTTGACCTGCACTCCTTTAATGAAGAGCTTCTCAACAGCTGCTCCCTGCTGTTTGGCATTGGCTACCGCTGATTCAATCAGCTTGGCAAATGGCTGTGCTGCTCGCTTATCGACAAATCGAAGAGTGGTAAGCGCATCAGCGGCACTTTTTCCGCGCACCAGATCCGCAATCAAGCGAACCTTTCGGGGTGACTGACGATAGTTTTTTAGAATTGCTTTCATACGTCAATACTTATTTACCAGTAGATTTTGCAGCTTTAGCAGCAGCAATTTCTGCTTCCTTGCGCTTCTGTTCAAGTTCCTTCTGCATCTTACCTCCGTGACGATAGAACTTCTTGGTTGGTGAGAATTCACCAAACTTGTGCCCCACCATTTCTTCCGCGACTAACACCTCAATATGTGTCTTTCCGTTATGAACACCGAACTTGAAGCCAACCATTTCTGGGGCTATCACCGAGCCGCGTGCCCATGTCTTGATGACACCACCCTCTCCGGGTTTTTTTCCGGCGATCTTTTTGAGGAGCTTTTCGTCAACGTATGGTCCTTTATAGAGTGATCGTGACATTAAATGTAATAAGGAACGCAGTGACTCTATTGCTTACAAAACAATCACCACGATTCCAATTAGTTATTAAATTGAGACGTTACGCTCAAATCCGCACTTACGTGCGGTTATTGAGAGTCTCATGTAAAAACAGGTAACGGCCGGTCTTAAAAGAGACTCCCAACCACTTTGCTTGTACTGCTTCCTTTCCACTGCCAGTGAAAAGGGTTGAGGTTGGAACGTGATGAGAATACCGAAAATAATGAATAAAGTCAATAAAGATAGGTTTCGTGACGCATTTTTGGTTTTGTGCAATTTGCGTTTTTAGAAAAAACGGCGCATTTTATGGTACCCTTTGAAGATATGCCAAAACCCCGTGGTCGCGAACACTCCACCCTTACCGAAACCGCCATGTTAGTGGTTGGTGAACTGAAGAAAATCGTTGGTATAAAGATGATTGCCCCTGGAGAAATTCGCAGTAATAGCCGCGGCGCCAGCGGAAGATTTGTAACCTGCGTGTATACCAGTGCTGGCTTTGAGCTCCTCATTAGCGGGCAGAGTACACAAAAAGTCGCCGTACACACCGCTTCTGACGCGAGAATCATTTTTGCCACACTCAAAGCCAGCAAAAAACTCCGCGAATTTACCTTCAAAGAGCGTGAACGCCGACCAGAGATGTAAAAAGCGGCGGGGCTTTTACCAAGGCAAGAAAAAATACTGGCAACTGCCAGCATTTTTTCTTGCTTTATCGTTTGCGTCACGGGTTACTAAACATAATCATTCGCTGTGCTCTGGTTCAGCTAAGTACCCGCGACCTTGGCTCACTCGTATTTTTGCTTTAGCAAGCAAAATACATCGTTCCGCCTCGGAAAAAGATACGCACTGTGCGCAAGCACAGTGCTAAAACAAAAAATCCTGTCTTAATGACAGGATTTTTTGTTTTATCTTTTTCCGCCCATCAGCCTTCCTGGCTTGCGACGAGCAACGATCATCTTGTTCGAATACTTCTTTGGTGAGCGAGTCTTCTGTCCCTTTCCGGTTGGACGACCCTGTTTGGTTCGCGCGCGACGATGTCCTCGCGGAGCCTTTCCTTCACCTCCTCCGTGTGGGTGATCGACAGCGTTACGAGCACTACCACGGTTCTTCGGACGAAGTCCCATATGGCGAGCGCGTCCTGCCTTTCCGATAGACACCAAACGATACTCTTCATTTGATACCGATCCTACAGAAGCCCATGCAGTCTTGTGGACCTTGCGGATTTCTGATGAGGGCATCTTGAGGGTCGTATGCGTAGCGTCTTGGGCCACTACTTCGGCAGCGTTACCTCCTGAACGAGCGAGTCGAGCGCCGGCTCCTGGATTAATTTCCACATTGTACACAAAGGTACCAACGGGAATCGCCTGCAGTGGTAAACGATTACCAATTTTTGGTTTAGCTGTTTCAGAAACAATTACTTCATCACCAGCAGCAAGTTGCTGCGGCGCAAGAATGTAACGACGTTCCCCATCAGCGTAGCAAATGAGCGCCACGAAGCCTGATCGGAAGGGGTCATATTCAATCGTCTCCACTACGGCCGGAACATCCTTCTTGTTGTATTTGAAATCGATTTCTCGATAGGTTCGCTTATTACCACCGCCACGGTAATGATTAGTGATGCGGCCAGCACTATTGCGCCCCCCCGTGCTCTTACGTCCTTTCGTGAGCGACTTGAGAGGATTGCTCTTGGTGCTGGTGAGCTTCTTTTTGTACTCAATAACTGAACCATCACGTCGTCCAGCTGAGGTTGGTTTATATGATTTCATGGGTTAGAAACTAGTGATTCTATACAAGAATCTTATCTTCCTAATCTTTTTTTGTAGAATTGGTGGAGATTGATTTAGATGAAGTGCGCGGCGCGCAAGGAATCGAGTGCGAGCCGTACTTGCGGTACGGTGAAGCACTCGATTACCGCAGCGCAACAAAGCAATTCGCTCAATCAACTACACCAAATTGATGGTGTCACCTTTCTTAAGGTACACGTACGCCTTCTTCATTCCAGCAACGTGCTTGGTGCGGTTACGACTGCCTTGCATTCGCTCCGCTGGTTTTTTGTTAACGATGTTGATTTTCACCGGCGTCACCTTGTAGAGTGCTTTAATTGCATCACGGACCTGGAATTTATTGGCGTCACGCTTCACTGTAAAAGTGTACACGTTCTGCTCTCCCTGCATCACTGATTTCTCGGTGATGCGTGGTCCAACGATGATTGCATCGAGGTTTCGGTCAGTGCTTTGTGCTTGTGACACGGCACCTTTTTTTACCTCAACAACACTCTCTTCTTTTGTTTCTTTCTTTTTTCCAAAGAGAGCCATACTACTTTGACTTAGGAGCAGCTGGCACTACACGCTTTTCCAAAATCTCTACCGAGCTTGAAGCGTCTGCCACTACTACATACTTATAAGTAAGGAGGTCAACCGGATTGACATCCTTGGCTTGCACCACTTCGATATTACCGAAATTGCGGAAGCTCTTTTCAGTTGCCAGATTACGTCCGGCAAGGACCACTACCGCGGCATTTTTACGCTTGGTAGCAAGCATTGTCTGTCCAGCTCCTTTAGCAAGAGCGGTAACAATCGCTTTGGCATCTTTTGTTTTTGGCTCAGTAAAACTAAAACTGTCCACGAAAAGCACTTCTTGGTCTGCCAATTTCTTGGACAACACTGTTGCCAATGCTTTCGCACGAACCTTCCTGTTGATTTTTACTGAGTAATCCTTCTCATTACGTGGACCATGAGAAACACCTCCACCCACCCAAATCGGTGAGCGACGTGAACCGTGTCGCGCGCGACCCGTTCCCTTTTGCTTCCATGGTTTCTTTCCACCTCCTCGAACATCACCGCGACCCTTGGTGTGAGCAGAACTCTGACGAGCATTTGCTTGCATACCAATGACCACTTCATGTACGAGATCTGGGTTCCACGCAACTCCGAACACGGCTTCTGGAAGAGTTACCACTCCAGTTTCTTTTCCTTCTTGCGAAAATACTTTTGCATCCATATGTCTGTTGTTACTTAGGCACCATAGACCTCGACTAATGTTCCTTTTCGACCTGGTACAGCTCCTGATACGACGAGCGTATTCTCAGCTGCATTGACTTGTAGTACTTTGAGTCCCTTAACGGTTACACGATCGCTACCCATACGACCCGCCATGCGAGTACCCTTGATAACGCGCATAAATCCAGTGGCACTAATAGATCCTGGTTCACGTTCAGAATGTTTCTGACCATGAGTGCGCTGACCGCCACGGAAATTGTGACGCTTCACCACCCCTTGGAATCCCTTTCCTTTTGAAATCGCCGCCACAGTGATGCTATCACCGGGAGCGAATATTGAAACGTCAATTGTTGCGCCTTTTTCAAGACCACTAATTACCGCTTCTTCTCCGGCGCGCGGACGGAACTCTCGAGAGAGCGCCAACGCACTCCCGAAGTGCCCCTTCTGTGCTTTGCTGACGCGGTGTTCTTTTTGTTCACCGGAAGCGAGCTGTACCGCAGTATAGCCGTCTTTCTCAGCAGATTTCACCTGTGCCACAATGGCTGGAGAAACCGTGAGAACAGTCGCTGCTTTACACACTCCTTCAGCGTCGAAGACCTGCGTCATGCCAGTCTTTGTTCCAACAATGAATTTCATTCTTGTATGGACTAATTCTAATAAATCGCTTTAGACCCATACAACAAACCGCGCGGATTTTTCGGCGCGAGCACAGCTCGCTACGAAAAATCCGCGCGGTTTGTGCCCATTGGTCCAGGAAATTCCTGTACATAGGTCTTTAAAGCTGGGGTCAGTATACTGATTTACCGCCTTTTTGCAAGCAAACACAAACTAACCCACGGTTTGTGTTTGCTCGGTATCATTAACTAACGACTAGATTTCCTGCACTGTTGGAAGTACCTCAACTCGGAATTGCTTACTCTCAGTAACAACTGGATAAAGACTATGTCGACACGTAAGTGTAATAATTTGAGCTGAAGTTAATACGCTTGAGGTTTTAGAGTACGTCCGAGGAGTTGCTGCAGGTGGATGATTGAATGTTTGTGCTGCACTATCGCTAATTGTACAAGTGGCTGCATAATTTGCTCTCACGGTAATATCAAGATCTGCTGCCGAACCACTTCTAATCAATTTTTCACCATCCAGAGTCATTACGGGCAATGGAATACATAACTGAACATCCGCTACCCACACTGAACCAGTCTGACAGGTTGCTAAAGCATTTTTCGATAGAAAAAATGAACTTCCGGTATCTTCTAGCCTAAATACGTTAGTACCGTAACTAACCGAACGAGAACGGAGGTCCCTTACACGAGTACTAAATTGAGTACCATTTTGCTTCACACTTCGAGCTCCGAGAAAATTTTCAGAGTTCCAATAAACGGTACTCTGACAAGTACCAGCTTCATATGGAATAACACAGGAAGTAGCTGTCATGATGCCAGAAGGCATCCTTATCGTAGCACTATCACTACGCGTTCCACCAATTCCAGTACAGGTAAGTCGATAGGTAGTAAGGCGAGAATAGCTTGGTGATATTGTTTGATCCCCGTTCCCATTAGCCGGAACAATTGGACCGGTCCATCCGCCAGAAGCGTTACAGAAACTCGCACCCGAGACACTCCACGAAAGATTCGAGGTCGATCCTGGTCCAATTAGCGATGGAGTCGCTGTTAAGTTAACAGTAGGAGGATTTACTGTCACTGACACCGAGCTCGCAGGTGTAGTACCACCAGGACCAGTACATGTTAGTGTGTAGGTGCTATGTGAGCTTGCAGGAACTACTGATTGCGAATGGGTACCATTGTTCGCTGCCTTACTTCCCGACCACGCACCCGAAGCGGTACACACTGCCGAATTACCAACAGTCCACTGTAGTGTTACAGGAGCCGATGGATTGACAGTGGCACTCGATGCTCCATTCACTCGGAACGATAAGGAAGGAGGGGGATATCCAGCAACATGGTTACTACAAAGAACAGTGCCATCCGCACGTCGCACAGAAAAGGTTGTCCCTCCTGGAGGAATATCAAATGCTTGTTGTGAGTTTCCAAATGGTGAACTACCTATTTTAGGACCAATATTTGTAGAATCTTTCCAAATATTCACAATGAAAGGACTAGCACTCCACTTTATAATTCTGCTGCACGACGGACCACTACAGGGTGTTATTGGATTAATACTACATATACAATCATTCGCAAAATGATCTGTCGGAGGGTTACTCTCACAACTCGCAGGAACCACTGAACCTTCAATATCAGGAGAAACAGAAGTCTCAATAAATGCCAATTCGGAAGTATATGGTACCTCTGATTTTGTTAAAAAAAATCCGCCAACAAGAGACGCGACGATAAGAATAAAGACTCCAGCAAATCCTGCTGTCGTTTTCGAAAGTGGAGTTACTAGGATTTTTTTTGAAAAAAAAATAATTTGTTTCAGCATACACAATTTAGCAAGATGGCACTGCTTATAAAGCTAACATATAATAGCATGAAGAAAGCGAGAACTAGTCAAGTGACTGAGGATACCTCTCTTCTTTTTCGGCAATGATGGCGAGGTTAGCAGCAATGGACTGCGACATTGCTCGTAACCCCACTCCGTAGATACTGGGGTTATTTCCAGGGTACGCTTGCCCCCACTCTTCTTCAGTCATATTTAAGACAATCTCTTGCGCTTGCAGGAATGCCAGTTTGGCAACTTCAAACTCTCCTTGATTTAACTTGATGATGCCGTAGGTATTTTGGATCCATGGGTTATGAATCCACGCCACCGGTTCAATTGTTGTTGCCGCCCCCTCAATATCACCGATACGAAATTGGAGCCATGCCATATCATTGCGCGCCGCCCACGACTGCGGATACGCTTCGAGAAATGAAGAAAAAGCGGCAATCGCCTCCTGCTCTTTATTTAAGTAGCCATAGGTTAATCCCAAAATGTAGTACGTACGAGTATTTTGTGGATGAAGTCGCAATTCTTCCTGCGCCTCTGCCAAGGAACGTTCTAATTGCCCTCTGATAAATAGGGTGCGTGATAGTTGATAGTGAGCAAATTCTGGCGCTGGCGCAATCGGCGTATACGCCGCATATGAAAAAAATAGGTGCGCAAAATCGACATTATACAAAGAAGGGATACCACCAAAAAAGATATTTCCGAAACGCACATGTGTTTGGGGAGCAAGGATAACAATAGTAATTAGTACTGCAATACCAACCTCTATCACTGGTCGGAGTGATTGAATTTTTATCATCATAATTGCATTGTATCACTCCGTTTAAGACAAACTATTTCATTTGCAAAGGTAGGTAGAAAAAGTCGATCGCCATCTCCGCTTACCGCAATAGCATTGGTAATCCGTTCCACTGCTTGAAAAAAGGCGGTGTTCACACCCGTAATAGGGTCGACTTCATATAGTCTTCCATCGTTTGCGCCAACATACACAGAACCATTACTTTCTATCGGAGAAGCAAATATTCTTCCATTAGTCTGAAATTCCCATTCGACCTGAAGAGTAGCAAGATTAATACAATACAACTTTTTATCCAGTGAACTCACATACACTCGATCATTATAGATAAGCGGTGTTGAATAAATCGCAAATCCTGTTTTTATCTTCTTTACTAATTGTCCATCACTGGAACGAATAATGTAAAAATATGAATCGTGAGAACCAAACATAACCCAGCCACGCTGCTCATCAAACGCTGCCCCTGCCTTTACCTCTCCTTCTGTCGCACACTGCCAACGAAGCGAACCTGTTTTGGCATTAAGTCCATACACCATATTGTTATTAGAACCACACACCACAAGCTGCTGTTTTTTTGAATAGGCTGGTGAAGCGTGCACGTAATCTGTCGTTCCAAATTCCCACACCTTTTCACCAGTCGTTGCCCGCAGTGCCGCAATGGCACCACGCTTTTTAAACAATCCAAACTCAAGTCCGATAAAAACGAGGTCTAGGTCTGGAGCAGTTGCCGGTGATGAACCCACCCAGTCGGCCTCCATAAATATCCACACGGGCTTTCCTGTCGCGGTATCAAGCGCATAGACATTTCCGTCATACGCTCCAAAATACACGATATTGTTTAATACAACAGGACTCGAAAAGATATATTTCCCTTTGGCATGAAACCCTACTTTGAACTTCCATACCACCTTCCCTGTCATCTGCTCAAGTGCCCAAAAATTTCCCGAATCACTTCCAAAGTACAGTTTCTCATCATCTAGTGTCGGAGCTGATTTTGGTACCACATAAAAATAGTTTGGCTGTTCACTCTTGAAGTACCACGATACCGTAAAAGGCATGGCGACTGGTTTTTGTTCTTTTGGTAGAAGATTAGTTATACCGAGCGAATCATAAAAATCATTCAGTGTGAATAAAGATTCCACTCGAATTCCTTTTTTATGAAAGTATTCATAGTATGAATCATTTCTGAATTGTAAGATAGAAAACACTACCTCAACTTTTTTACCAAGAGACTCAAGCACTTCAACCTGTCGCATAAAACTGTCTCCCGAATTGATGATATCATCAACCAAGATTACCTTTTCGTCAGAAACTGTCCCTTCAACCATATTAAGTAAACCATGCTTCTTCCTTGATTTTCTCACAAAAAAGGCATTAATCTGGTGCTTTTTTTGATACAAAGAATATGAAAGACCGGTCACCAAAGGAATACCGGCCACTTCTAAACACCCTAACTGAAAAGGGTGCATTTTACTATATTTTTCCCAAAAAAGATCTCCCAACAGATCAAGCACTTCGGCGCGCATCAAAATTCTGCGAAAATCAAATAGCCACTGACTTTCAATTCCTTGTTTTGAAACAATATACTGCTCCTGTTTTGTCGTAAAAACTTCTGAGATAATTAGCTGTTTTAATTTTATTCTTTTCTGACTATCCATATTTTGATTATTAT
>Ga0268298_10002397_pt1 | contig 20524 bp, 18 predicted proteins | sample WWTPWeurt_MetaG_FD_194462 | JGI IMG/M metagenome (GOLD analysis project Ga0268298, IMG submission 194462) | Activated sludge microbial communities from WWTP in Nijmegen, Gelderland, Netherland - WWTP Weurt | ecosystem: Engineered > WWTP > Aerobic digester > Activated sludge | place... | reverse complement strand
CGCGCCGCAGCACGATGTCGGGGTCGGTGCCGGCGCTGAGCCCCGTGGAGGTGAGGGCGGCGATGCCGTGAGCGGCCCCGGGGCGCGGGTGCAGATAGGCGAGGTCCTCGGGCACCCACAGCGCGCGACCGCTCGAAAGGTCACGAAACGGCTGCCAATCGACGACGGTGTCGGGTCCGAAGGGCCGGAACGGAAAGCCCGGGGTCGAGTATTGCTCGGGCAAGAACAGCACGAAGCGCGCGGGGTCGAGCGCCGGCTCCGCTCCGGGCCAATGCGAGAAGCTCGCGCGCACGCAGGCGTCGCGGGGCAAGGGCGCGCTGTGCGCCCGCTCGATGGCCTCCCCGATGCAGGCGAGCCGAGCCGACCGTTCGTCGAGGCCCGCGCCCCCCACGTTCAGGCTCTCGTGACGGGCGCCGGACGGAGCGATGGTGCCCGCCACCATGTAGAGCTCGGGGTCGTGGGCGCGTGGCGGGAGGCTCCCGAGCGCCGTGAAGAGCCCGGTGTACCGGCTCTCGAACCAGGCGTCGGCGCGGGTCAACGCAGTCCTCCACACGCGCCGCACTCCGGATCCAATGCCACGCGGTGGGACGACACTTCGAGCGTCGAGCACTCGAACACGTGGAGCAGGTGAACGGTGCTCGAGGTCAGCGGTTCCAGCGCGAGCTCGAGCTTCCGGAGCGCGAGCTCCACGAGCAGCGCACGGCCGTGCTCGGGGAACTCGGTCTCCGCCGGGAGCGCACGCCCCGGCTCCGCCTCCAGGAGTGCGCCGTAGACCTCGGGCGTCGGCGAGAGGCGGCGGAACGCGCCGAGCAGGCACTCGAGACAAGGCCCGGCATCCGGCAAGCAGAGCGGACCCACGAACCCCCGCGCCACGGGGCCCGTGCTGACCCAGAGGAACGGGTCCTCGCCGGCCAGGCTCTCGGCGTTGAAGCGCACGAGCCTGGCGTAGTCGAGATCGCCCTGGCAGAGGACGCGGACGGTCGGAGCGCCATCGGATGCGGGAGCGGGCGCACGCTCGCGCAGCGCCTCGGCCAGCCGGCCCTCTCCACTGATGGCGAGCCGCGGACGGCGGCAGAGCTCGATGATCGGCTCGGCCTCGGTGAGCACGCGCTCGCCGAGGAGCCGGACGATCAGCGCCTTGCCCTCTTCACGCCGCTCGGCGGGCAACGCTTCGACGAGCTCCCTCAGGCGGCGACGACCGTCGAGCGACGCGAGGAGCGCCGGCAGCCACGTGTCGAGCTCGGGCGCTTCGAGCAGAAAGCGCACGTCTTCGCCGAACACGAGCAGCACGCTCCCTGGGCCGGGAAGCACGGAGAACGGCAGGGCGAAGCGCAGGCGAAGCTCTGCGAGCTCCCTCATCTCACGGCTTTCCGCTGCTCACTCGCGTGCCGATGCGCTTCACCGCTCCCCCGAGCTGGGCGAGGAGCAGGTTCACCACCACCAGACGCGGTGCGCGGCGCGCGCGCACCTCCTGCTCGTAGACCACGAGCGCGTGCCCATCCGACGCCGGGGTCACCGTCCAACTGCCGCGTGTGCGATTGCCGTCGGAGTCCGACTCGTCCCACGCGGCGCGCTTCTTCTCCGCAGCGAGCTCGTGGGTGATGCGCACGTCGAACGGATAGGTTGCATACGGTGCTACGACGTTGCCACGCAGGTGGGTGCGACCGTCGGTTTCCAGCGACTGGCTCTCGACCGTCACTTTCCACAGCCGGGTCTCGAATATCTCGCCGAAGTGCGCGTAGTCGGTGACCACGCTCCAGACTGCATCGGGACTCGCGTCGATGACCGCGGCGCACCGCACCGGTTGGTTTCCAGCGTCGTCGCGCACGAGCGCGCAGCGCACGCCCTGAGACGAGGTCTTCGGGTAGTCGAGCGTCGCCGAGGCGTGGAGACCCCGCCAGGCGAAGGCCGCGCAGGCGAGCAGCACGAACAGGCTCATGGCGCTCGCCACGAGGTACGCGTAGCGGCGACCCTTCGGCCCCGGAGGACGTGCGGCGGTCACAGGAGCATCACCAGCCCGACGGCCAAGAGCACACCGCCGATGATGGAGCCGATCACCGAGAGCACGAAGATCTTCCCGAGAGCCTTCAGCGAGCCCAGCTTGTCCGGCACCGGGAAGGCGGGCGCGAGCAGGAGACCCAGCAAGAACGCCGTGAGTTGGAAGACAGGCAGGCCGATGACCACGGCGGCCAGCCCAATCCAGATCCCGTCGTGAACGTCGACCAAGCTCGCGATCACGAACGTGACCACCGACAGGGCAACCACGATGGTCCAATGCACTGCGACGGTGACCGCCGCGCCGTCACGCGCCGCCGCTTTCGGGGCTTCCGCGTCGCCAGCCGCCGGAGCCACCGCCCAGGCCGAGCCCATGGCCGCGCCCATGAGGCCCCCGACCGCGTGCAGACAGCAGCAACAACAACAGCACGACGAACAGCACACGCTGCCCACGACTGCCAAGCGCTCCAAGCGCTCGGCGGGGAGCCGCGTCAGCTTCACTTCGCTGACATTCTCGGCGACGCGCTTTCGCATCCTCGGGAGTCTCGTCGCCGTGGACGACCCGCGTCAAGCACGTGCTCGAAGTCGGCGCAACCTTGGGCGCGGGCTCTGGCATAGGCGAAAGCAGCCGCGTCCGATAGACTCCAGTCCATGGGATGGCGTGGCCCCGAGCGAGCCGTGCGTGCTCTCGTCTTCGTGCTGTTCACGCTGGCGCTCGCACGCCACGCGCACGCCTGGGTGCTGCACGAGCACGAGGCGGTGGTGGCGGAGGGCGCTCGCGTATTGAGCCAAGACCCGGCCCTGCCCGAGGCCAAAGACATGCTCGGCCGTGCATTCGTCGTCGTCTCGAGCGGTCGTGTCGGCCGGGCGTGCGACAGCATCGACGCACTGCGGATGGGAGGGAAAGACTGCATCGCGCTCGCCACGCTCACGGCGCTCGCGGCGGACCACTCCTGCCGGCCCTCGGAGCTCGGCCGTTCGCTGCGCGAGCCCTGGGTCGACGAGGTGCTCGACATCGGCGCGGAGACGGGCGCCGCGGTGGTGCAGGCCGCGCGCGACCACGACCGGAGCGCGCTGGTCGATGCCTGGCGTGACGAGCACATCCGGCTGCAATTCGCCGATCCGGAGTACCTGAGTCGTGCCGGCGGCAACAACGGGCACTTCCAGGACATGCGCAAGGCGGCGGACGAATCCCTCGAGGAGTACCTCCTGCACGTGCTCGACGAGCAAGCCCCACCGAGCGCCATCAACCTCTACGCCGCGTACCACTTTCGCGCACTCCTCCACGCGCACCAGGCGCGGAACGCTTGCGCGAAGGAGATGCCGTGGGAGTGCACGGGCGCGCCTCGCGACGAGCTGTGGCAGGCATTTCTCGCGGAAGCGTTCGCGCTCCACTTCCTGGCGGACGCGTTCTCGGCGGGGCACTTCGTGGGCACCTGGGGCGACAAGAGCACCCGGATGGGAACCCACGACTACTACTCGCTGCGAGGCGTCGATGCGCGACAGTGGAACGGCGCAGCGTACGTCGCCCACGGCGACGCCTCCCTCGAGTCGCGGGATTCGACGCGCGCAGCGCCGGCCATTTCGACCAGCCTGAAGCAGCTCGCGCGGGCCATGATGCAGGGTCTGGAAGCTTGGGAGCTCCCGGTGGTGACACGGCTCTCGGGCGCGAAGGATCTGGACTCGTGCCGGGTGAAACACGTCGAGACGGCGGCCTGTCCGACCGATCAGGTCGATCCGCTCTTGGTTTCGGTCGTGACGCACACGCCCATCCCAGCCCTGGAAGAGGCTGCGCTGCCGCGAGTGAAGAACGACGTCGGCGCGTTCGTGACGTCGAGCATCGGCTTCGGCTTTCGCCAGGACGCATACCCCAGCACCGCGCCCTGGAGCCACATCCCGTTCGGACTCAAGGCGGCGCCGATCGGCATCGGGTTCTCCATCGCGGGCATCACCTCGGGCACCACCGATAGCCTGCTCTTCCTCCGGGTGCCCATCGCGGTGGACGGCAGTCCCCCAGGCGAAAATGGCAAGCCGCGGGTCGGGCTCGGCGTGCAGGCCCACATTCCGTTCTACGTGCTCCCCTTCGACACCATCCCCATCGGCATGGTGCTCGGAGTCGGCGCGCTCGTCGGCAGCGAGTCCATCGTGCAGGGCGCCACGCGGGCGCTGAACGATGCCGCGGCGGGCAGCGTCTACGGGCACTTCGGGCGGCGACGACTGATCGACGGCGCAGACTTCCAAATCGTGGCCGGCCGCGAGGCGACCTTCGTCTTCTATTTGCCGAGCGACGGCGGGCGTGGGCTCGGAGCGCTGGCCCAAGGCGACACCAGCGCGAGTGACTACTGGAAGCTCGAGCTGCCGCTCGTGTCGCTGGCCCCCACCCACGAATACAGCGGGAACCTCGCGCTCCGGAACCAACTCGCGCTCGGCTACGATCTCAGCCACTCGTCGAACGGTTGGGTCCACGGGGTCTTCCTGTCTTGGACCGAAGACGCCTTCCTCTATTTCTTTCGCCCCGGCTGACGGCGTCTGCGCCAGGGAAGCGAGTCGGGGTTCAACGCCAGCGCGTCTCGACCTCGCAGCGTTCGTCGCCGTCACCACCCCCCGCGAGGATGCGCACCCTGGGCAGCTCCGTGCCGGCTTGGGTGAGGAGCTCCTCGATGCAGCCAACCTGTTCCAGCCATAGGTTGCGGTCGAAGCCGTGACAGTTCGAGTAGTGGGTCAAGGCCTGCCGGTCGCCGACGCGAGTCACGCGCACCTCGGTCGGCCGAAAGTACGACTGGAAGAAGCGCGCTCCCTGTTTCTGCAGCGTCTCGACGCTCAGGATCCGGAACAGCATGCGGTGCACGCCGTTGATCTCTCGACGGATGGAGGCTCGACCGATCTCCCGCGCGATGTGGATGTTGCCGCTCACCTCCACGGAGGCGCCAAAGAGCTCTCGATACCAGCCGACCGGGTACCAACCGCTGGCAATCACCTCGCCGTAGCGGAGCGCCTGCCCGCTCTCGGTCGGCATCTTTTCCAGCACCGAGGTCAAGAACTCGCGACCCTTGAGGTCCAAAAGCGCCCCCGTGACGCTGCTGAAGGCGGTGCCTCGCACCTCGACGGAGACGTTCATCGCCGTGCCTCCCGCCACATGAGCCACATCTGCACGCCGGGCCCGATGGGGAGCACGTCTTTCGTCTCGAACCCGTGGCGGCGGTAGAGCGTCAAGTTGCGCTCGTTGGAGCTCTCGAGGTAGGCGCCGAGACCCGATGCATCGACGCGTTCGAGACCTGCGGCGAGGAGCGCTGCTCCGACGCCCGCACCCTGACGCTGCGGATGAACGCCCAGGATGTTGAGGTAGAAGTGTGGCTCGGTCGGGTGGCGAGATTGCATCTTCTGCATGCAGGCGACACCGCGCGTAACACGCCGGAGTCCGAGCATGGCGAGGATCTTCGGAGCGAGGAGCAACTGCTCCAGGAGCCCCACGTGGTGTTTGCCGGGCGGCGCCCAGAGCGCAGCACCACGTCCGGCATCGGTGACATGGACCCCGTCGAAGCGCGTGTAGCGCGCCAGGTTCAGCCGAAAGTACGCGGCCCACGAGGGCTTCCGCGCCGCCCCCTCCGGAAAGAGATAGTTCATCACCGGATCGTCCTCGTAGGCCTCGACCAGAGCCGAGACGATGGCGGGGTGGTCGGCGCTCGTGGCCAGGGCCACCTTCGGCGCGAACGTCAGAGGTACTCCTTCGGGATGTCGCTCGAGAGGATCTTGGCGCCGGCCAAGGTCGCCGACTGCTCGGCTTGGCTCATCACGACCTGGTTGTGGAGCTTGAGTCCTCCGCGCGAGAAGAACTTGGCGAAGCTCGAAGTCCGCTCTTGGTAGAGGAAGATCTGCGTGAGCTTGGCCGCCTTGGGCACACCCACCTTCGCCAGCTCCGCGCCGGTGACCTCGGTGACCTGGAACGTGGAGCTACCGGCGATGGGCGAGCCGTCGAGGTAGGTGTATTCGAGGACGTGCGGCGCGCCCGCGGACGGTTCGAGCTCGAGCCGCGAGATGACTCCGAAGTCGCTCGTTTGCTCGTTCTCGATGCGACACAGGAGCTCCTGGACCTCGTCGTCGTCGACCAACTCGCCGAAGAGCTTGGCCCAGGTCTTTCCGAGCTCCTTCTTCACCGCGCCTTCCACGCTGTACCGGCCCTGGAACTTCTCGCCCAAGCTGAAGGGCCGGCCCACGTTTTTCGCGAGCCGGTCGACCCGAATCAAACCGAAGCGGCGACTCGGATCGCGCATCACCTCGTGAAACGCTTTGGCGAAGGTCGGGGCATCGGTCGATACCACGACCTCGTGCACGTCGCGCTTGATGGCGATCTCCGCGTTGGGCGACAGCGACAGGGGCTGCTTCTTCGACAGCTCCGCCTCCCATCGCGACTGCTGCTCGGGTTTTTCGCTCGTGGGGCAGCCACTGCCGCAGCCGAGACATCCATTGCAGAGCCCCGCCGACGTCAGGAGCAGCGCCCCGAGCACCCTCCTCCAGATACCCATCGGAGACGCAGCAAAGCACCAACTGATCGAAAACTCCACGTCCTAGGTGACCGTTCGCGCTGCGGCGGCGGCCCCCGCCGGAGGAGGCGCCTCGGAACGCACCCGCCGCCAGGGCCCCGCCAGCGCCCTTGGATTTCGGCGCGTTCCTCGCCGATGCCGGGTCGTCGGTGGAGTCAGGTCGGGTATTGTCTCGGGCGGAGAGGTGGAGATGTCGCGGCTGAGTCGTCGGTCCCTCGTTCAAGGTGCGCTCGCGGTCGGCGCGGCGCCGCTGCTCGGCGGATGCCCTTCACCCACCTGGACCAACGTGGTCGGCAATCAGCGCGTCACGCCGTTCGCACGCTCGTTCCCCGAGAACGCTCGGCAGCTCTCGGAGCTCGTGGCCGAGGCCGAGTCGCACGGTCTCCGCATCCGCATGACGGGGTCCGGCCACTCGTTCAGCGACGTCGCGCTGACCTCCGACGTGCTGCTCGGCCCCGACCGCCTACGCGCCCCTCTCCCGTTCGACTCGACGGAGCTTCGCCCGAACTTCCCGGCGGAGCCCGGACGCGCGTACTACCGGACCCAGAGCGGCACCACCATCCGTCAACTGAACCAACGCACCTGGCAACGCGGCCTCTCGCTCCGAAACCTCGGCGGCTACAACGCGCAGACCGTGGCCGGCGCCGCCATGACCGGGACCCACGGCTCCGGACTCGACTACGGCCCCATCGCCTCCCAGATCGCCAGCGTGCAGGTGGTGGGAGCCGGCGGCCGTCTGGTGCAGGTCGAACCCACGAACGGCATCACGGACCCCTGCAAGTTCAAGGGGCACCTGCTCGAAGATCCGAGCGTGCCGGTGACACTCGTGCAAGACGACGACGTGTTCCACGCGGTCGCCATCAGCATGGGTTGCATGGGCATCGCCTACTCGGTCGTCTTGGAAGTACAGCGGCGTTTCTGGCTTCGCGAGCGGCGCACGCGCACGACCTGGGAGAAACTGAAGGCGAAAGACGGTTTTTTGGCCCGCCTCTTGGCGGAAGGCACCCCCCCCGCTCGGCCGGGCGAACCTCGCCCCGATCACTACGAGATCTACGTGAGCCCGTACGCCAAGGACGGGCAGCACACCGCCCTTTTGACGGAACGCTTCAAGCTCGACAAGAAGCCGTCGCGCAACGCCGACGCGCGCCAGCGCGGACGCGCGTTCGCCAACATCGGCGCGTTCCTCGCGGCGCTGGGAGACCAGCTCGGACTGGTCACGGACTACCTGAACCGCCATCCCGAAGAAGGCCCGAAGATCATCGAGACGGCGCTGAAAGAGCTGGAGGACGACGTCTACATCAACCGCGGCTACGAGGTGTACAACCTGGGCGTCGCCAACAAGGCGCGCGCCATCGGTGTGGAGCCAGCGTTCGACATCACGCAGACGGTGGCGGCCACCGAGGAGCTCTTCGCCATCGCGGAACGCGAGCGCAGCGCCGGCCGCACGCACACCATCCCCGTCTCGCTTCGCTTCGTGAAAGCGTCGCCCATCTTCCTGGCGCCGCAATCGGGGAGGCCTACCATGATGATGGAGATCAACATGCTGGCCGGCGTCGAATACTCGGAATCGATCCTGACCAACTACGAGCATGCTTTCATCAGTCGCTTTTCGGCGCGCCCGCACTGGGGCCTCGATCTCGACGTCATCCACGATCCGGCCACCATCGCCGCGCTCTATCCGGCGTGGGCCAAGTGGCTGCACGTCTACGAGCAACTGAACCCGCGCGGCACCTTCGATGCGGACTTCACCGACCGCGTGGGGATCAGTCGGAAGTGTACCGGCTGCAGCGCGCCGCCGCTGGCCGCAGCGACCTGCCACGGAGCCTGAAGTGCAGCGCGGACCTCGGCTCGGTCCATGGGGCTCCTTGGCGCTGGCGGCGCTGGTCGCTTGCGCACGCGCGGAGCCCACGGCCGAGACGCTGACGGTCGACGCGCCGACGGCGCCGCCTCCGGCGCCCGCTCCGACCCGCTCGCCGGTCGTGCCCAGCGCGGCGCCGACCGGCGTGCTCGAGATCCCGGCGCTCACGGCCGAGCAACGCCAGAAAGGCTTCGACGAGTGCAACCCGGCCGATCCGCTCGGCCTCGGACCGTATGCACCGTTCATCCCGCTCCTGCTCGGCAAACTGATGGTTCCGCAGAAGGGCGGCCATACGCCGGACTTCGGCTTCGACGTTCTGATCCACTTCAACGGTGGAGACGCCGCTCGCAAGCTCCTGACCCAAGTGGCGCGCGGCATCTCGCTGGTGATCATCGACAAGCCGAACGGCGGCGCCTACGAGCAGGCCTTCGGCACTCCGGCCGCGTTCGGCGCGCTCCGCAAGTCCATCGAGCGCGCGCTGGTGAAGCACACCGGAAAGCCCGAAGCCCACATCCGGCACCTCGGCATCTCGGCCTGGAGCGCCGGGACCATGGCCGTCGACAAGATCCTGAGCCAGCAGCAGCCAGGCATCGACGCGGTCGTGATCCTCGACGGGCTCCACGGCGCCTGGAAGCTCCACGCGCCGCGCGAACAGAAGACGAGCTCGCTCGACGTTCGCTTCGTGAAACACGAAGTCGAGTTGGCGCGGCGCGCCCAGAAAGGCGAGCTCTCGTTCTTCCTCACCCATAGCCACATCGACCCCGGCACCTTCCCCTCGACGTTCGCCACGGCCGCCTCGATCGTGGAGGAACTCGGCCTCACTCCGCTGAAGAACGAGCCGAGGGACGAGCCGCACCCGCGCACCTCCAGCCTCGACGTCGGCGGCCTGCACGTGTGGGGCCATGCGGGCAACGACGTGAAGGCGCACTGCTCGGAGCTCGCTCTGCTCGCGCCCATCGTCAGCCGCTACCTGGAACCAGCGTGGAACACGCCGGCGATGGACCGCGAGGTTCCGCCGACGCCGCTCTGGGGCGGAGCCCCGAAGACGCGCTGAGCTTCACGGGTTCGCGCTGCGTGCGAAGGCGAGCTCGATGACCGCGGCCGAGCTCACGACGGCGACGGCGAGCCCGACGTCGCCGAGGAAGGCGCTGCCGAGCGCGAGATACGCCAACGCCGCGGCGTGTACGCTCGCGCGGTAGCCGCGCAGCGCGGCACCGTCGGTTCCACCGCGAAAAGCCACGAGCGCCGACACGAGATGCAGCGCGAGCGAGCCCGTGAGGACCGAAAGCGCGAGGGACGAGCTCACGTGGCCGAGGCGCACCGCGGCCACGAAGAGCAGGATGGCGCCCACCGCCCGAAGCGCTGCGCTGCCCCGAATCCCGAGCACGTGAGACAGCGTGCGGTTGCCCGCTCGCGCGTCCCCCACCCGATCCTTCTCGTAGTTTCCTTGGAGATAGAGCGCGCCCACGCCTCCGAGCAGTGCGGCACTCCCGGCAGACTGCGCGAACACCGCCGGGAGGGGTTCGGTGGGTGAGGCCATCGCTCCACCGATGACCCCGAGCAGCGCCATCAATGCCCCGTGCGCGACGTTGCCGAGAAGCGGCCAGCGCTTCGCGGCGGAATAGACCAACAAGAGGAGCCCGCTCCCGAACGCGAGCAACACACCGAAGGGGTGGAGCAGCGCGAAGGCCAGCGTCACGAGCAGCCCGCCGCATGTGACGACGAGGGACGTCGGACCATCGGGTAGGAGGCCTTGCACTGCGGGGCGGTCGGGAGCGTCGACGGAGTCGCCTTCGAGATCGGACAGGTCGTTCAAGAGCTGACCCACGCCCCAGGCGAAGGCAGCGGAGAGCGCAGCCAGACCCACGCGCAGTTCGTGACCGCGAGCCGCTCCCGCTCCGGCGAGGGTGGCGGCCGCGGAGTAGACGAAGAAGTGGGGGCGGCTACCGCGGCAGAGCGCGCCGGCGAACTCTCGGGCGGGAACGCCCAGCGCCTGCTTGCCCTGGACCCAGGCTGCGCCGAAGCGCAACCCACGGGCGAGGAGCAAGAGCGACCCGCGCCGCTGCGCGGCGGTCTCACTGGCTCTCGGGCGCAGGGCCATGATTCGCTGCGAGGCTACCTCAGGCTGCGTGACGGAGCTTCCGCTATGCTGGCCGGGCATGACCTGGCTCCGGGCCGGATCGCTGGTGGGCGACCGCTACGAGGTGATCGACCTGATCGGCCAGGGCGGAATGGGCGTCGTGCTGGAAGCGCGCCACCGCTTCACCGGGGAGCGCGTGGCGCTGAAAATGCTGCACACCCACCTGTCGTTCCGCGCCGACCTCGCGCAGAGGTTCCTGGCAGAGGCCCGCGCTCCCGCAGCCATCGGACACCCGGGCATCGTGCGCGTGCTCGACGCGGGCACCACCGAGCGCGGCGAGCCCTATTTCGCCATGGAGCTCCTCGAGGGCGAACCGCTCGGGGCGCTGATGCGACGCGGACCCATGTCGTTCGAATCCCTGCGCAGCATCGGACTCCAGATCCTCGACGCGCTCGGGGCGGCCCACGCCGCCGGCTTCATCCACCGTGACCTGAAGCCCGAGAACGTGTTTCTCACTCGCGCCGACGGCAGAGTGAAGCTCCTCGACTTCGGCATCGCCAAGACCCTGGGCGACCTGGACACCGCTTCGAACACGGCGACTGGCGCCACCATGGGCACGCTCCACTACATGTCGCCGGAGCAGCTCCGCAACGCCAAGCGCGTGGATCACCGCACGGACCTCTGGGCGGTCGGTGTCATCTTGTACCAAGCCCTGACCGGCCAGCTCCCCTACTTCGCCGAGTCCCACGGCGACATGCTGCTCACGGTGCTGTCGATGGCTCCGCGTCCGCTCGAAGCGAGCTTGGTCGAGGTGCCCGACGCGCTCCGAGGCTTCCTCACGCTGGCGCTCGCGGTCGATCCGGCCCAGCGCTTCGGGAGCGCTGCGGAGATGGCGACCGCCCTCGCGGGCTTGCCGCAGATGACGCTCCGCTACCGCAGCGGAGTTGGGACGGGCGACGCGGCGCCCACCTTCCCCGTGCCCCCCACCGTGACGGCGGCCGCACCTGGCGCGACCGAGCCCGCACGCACGGAGCCCGGAACCGGCAAGCTGTCCGAGGGCAAGAAGGCCTTCTTCGTCATCGCTGCGGGCGTGGTGGTCATGACGCTCTTGCCTCCGATCTTCGGCTTCTTCTACTGGCTGCCGGGCTATCTGGTGGCGAAGGCCCGCACCGGGCAGGCCGAAGACGGCCTGAAGGAGGGCCGCGCCTGCGCGGTGGCGTGCAAGAAGCTCAACGACGCCGGCGCCGTCCTGGATTTCGGCGAGTGCAACGCGAGCTGCGAAGGCTCGCCGCCAGTCCGCGAGTGCGTGAAGGGAGCCGACTTGTCCGGCGTCGGGGGCTGCTTCGTCCTCTACTACTGCGGCAAGCTCCCGAGCGGGGGCGCCAGCTGCGGCGAGGTGGCCGACCGGGAGATGGCCTGCGAGATCAACGACAAGGACTGCATCTGCAAGGCGCTCTTGGACGTGAAGCCGGCAGAAGCGGAGAAGATCGTGATCCACAACTCGTGTTCGTTCACCGAGTGCAAGGGCGAATGCATGGGCGGGACGGCGACTCGCGAAGCATGTCAGGAGTGCTACGGCAAGTCGTGCATGCGCCCCGTGGCAATCTGCCGACAGCGCTGACCCGAGTGCGTCGAGAAACGCGAGTCGAAGTCAGCCGAGCGCGGCGGCGGCGGCTCGAATTCCCGCGCGCAACGCCGACAGCAGCGTGCGCGGGCGATCCGCCACCACGTCGCCCGCGGCAAAGACTCCGGGCACGCCGCGCACGGCAGCGCCATCGACCCCTACGCCCACGCCTTCTAGGAGCTCTGCGCCTCGGCGCGTGAAATCGACGCCGTAGAGCGTCGAAACGTCGTCGATGGACTGACCGCCCTGCTCCAGAGTCGCGTCGCAGGCGAGCGAAAGCGCGAAGCTCTGCAGCACGCGCCCCGGCTCCGGATTCACCAGGACGACCCCACCGGCCAAGACCCCACCCGTCGCCAGGACGACGCGTTCCACGGTCTGGGCCGGCGCCCCGTCGAGCTCGAGCTCGATCCCGCTGGCGCCACGCGAGAGGGCGACGGCCCGCGTTCGCACTTGGGCGATTCCCTTGGCTGCGAACAGGAGGTCGCGCGCCGCCTCGAAGCGCGCACCGGCGACTCCGCTCGGAGCGGAGAGCACTTCACCGATCGGGACCGAGAGCGCCGCGAGGCGTGCCTCGACCGCGCGGGGCGTGAGCCCGAGCCAGGGGCCGAAGAGCCAGGCATCCACGTCGGCGCGAGCTGCGTCGACCGCCGCCACGAGCCGCGCTCGGACCGCTTCGGACTCGAGCTCTTCGGCAAAGTCGTAGCTCGAGCTCGAGCGCTCGATCTCGATGCCGAGATCCAACGATCGCGGCGCGAAGCGTGTTCCGGTTCGCTGGGCCCAAGCCGAGCTGGAGAAGCTGCGGCAGAGCAGCTCCGCGTCCCAATCGTCGCGCACGAAATCGGGGAGCGCGACGCGCTTGCCCGCGAACGAGTCGAGGTCGAGCAGCGCCCGGTCTCGCCCCTCGGCTGGCCGGAGCACGCCGGCGTTGGTGGCCAGCCGACACGGCGCGATCACCCAACCGAGCTCGTGCGCGAGCGCTTGCTCCGCGGCGGTCGGCTGGAAGCCCGCCCGGGCCTTCTCCCAGGGCTCGAAGTCGAGCGCCCCGGAGTGGAGCGCAGTGGCGCCCGCGCGATCATGGACCACCACCACGTCGGCGCCCGCGTTGGCGAGCGCCCACGCTGCTCCCGTACCCGCAGCACCAGCACCCACTACGGCGATCTTCACGACGACTCCTCGTCGGACCCGCTGCCGAGCTCGGCTCCGAGGTGAGCGAGGGCGAGCGCTTCTTGCCTCGCCTGCTCGGACTTCACGGCGGGCGCGCGACGCTGGAAGGCGCCCGCGAGGAAGCGCAGCGCGTCGCGACGTCCAGACTCCGGGGAGCGGTCCTTCATTTGTGCCACGAGGGCGCCGCACCGCGCGGCGCAGCGCATTCCGCCGCAGGCGCCGAGACCGAGTCGCGTGCGCCGCGCCACGTCGTCCACCGAACGGGCGAGCTCGTGCTCCACGACGTAGCGCACCTCGGCTTCGAGCACCGGCTCGCACTCGCAGACCACCCGGGCTTCTCTCGGATTTTTCGCGATGCGCTCCATCACGCGGAGCGCGCGGCTTCCGTGGCGGTATTCGAGGCGCGTGGCGGCCATCGGTTCGATGCCTCCGGGCTGCACCAGGCTCATGGGATCGATGCTCTCGTCTCCGCCGGGCAGCGGGGAGCTGTGCGAGCGCCGCGGGGAGGTGTTGCCGAGCCGGCGGGCCAAAACGTCGGTCATCTGCTCCGCGAAGATGCGGTAGCTCGCCAACTTGCCGCCGATCATCGAATACAGGCCGTCGGCACCGTGCTGCCCGTGATCGACGATCTCGTGTTCGCGGCTCAGTTTGTCTTCGTTTTTCCCCCAGGCGTAGAGCGTCGGCCGCACGCCGCCCCAGGTGCCGATGGCGCGCGCCGCTCGCACCGCGGGAAACACGCGCGCGACGGCCTGCGTCAGGTAGCGAACCTCGTCGCCGTTTGCCACCACCTCGTCGAGATCGCCGTAGTAGTCGTCGTCGGTGGTGCCGAGGACGCTCATGTTCTGCCAAGGCAAGAGGAACACCTGCCGCCCGTCGATGGCCGTCGCCACGATGGCATAGTTGGTGAGGCGGCGGTCGAGGTAGACGTGGATCCCCTTGCCGGGGCGAATGCGCGCGGCGTTCGGCGGCAAACCGGCGAGCGCACTCGTGATGGGGGCCCAAGCACCGGTCGCGTTCACCACCACCCGTGCGGTGACGCTGCCCGTCTGCCGCGTCATGCGGTCGCGCCAGCGCACGCCGCGCACCGAACCGTCGTCGCGTCGGAGCACGTCGGTCACCGTGGTGTGGACGTGAACCTTGGCGCCGTGCTCCATGGCATCGACCACGTTTCCGATGCAGAGCCGCGAACCGTCGATGCCCCACTCGTCGAACGTCACGCCACCCACTGCGTCGGCGACCAGCCCGGGCTCGAGCTGTCGCAGCTCGTCGACGCTCAGCCGAACGTGGGGCTTGCCGCGCTTCAGCGCCTGGTACTTGTCGTAGAGATCGAAGAACGAATCGTACCCGGTCAGCGCCACGCTGGCGGGATAGCGGCCGGGGTGGATCGGCACGAGGAACGGAATGCGGAACAAGAGGTGGGGGGCGATGTGCTGGATGTGCCCCGAGTCCTCACAGGACGTCTGGGTCACGTCGGGATCGTAGGTGAGGTAGCGAGGCCCGCCGTGGATCATCCCGCTCGAGTTGCCGCTGGCCCCGAACGCGATGTCGTTGCGCTCGAATAGGGCCACGGAGAGGCCACGGAGCGCTGCGTCCCGTGCCACTCCGGTACCGTTCACTCCGCCGCCGATGACGATGACGTCGACGTCGGGGCGATCGGACGCGGGGGTGACGGCGGCCATGGCCGAGCTGCCCAATAGCAGGTCCGGCCGCGAAATGCGCGAGGCCCCGGGGCCCAGGCGCGGACTCGCCGGAAACTGGGCCGGCCTCCGGGCCCAGCGTAGCGTCCGCGCATGCGCAAGACTCCGCCCCGCTGGCTCGCTGCGCTCGTCGGGCTCGCCGTCGCGGTCGGCCTCGGCGGCGAGGCCAGCGCGAAGGGAAAGGCGGGACGAGATCCGCGCCTCGCGCTCATCACGCCCAATGGTCGACCGAACATCCGCATCGACCGCGTGGAGTTCGCCGGAAGCATCCAGCCGACTCCGGGGCTGAAGAAGTACCTGAAGAAGCGCCTCGTGAAGGAATCGCGCCGCGCCAAGTGGGGGGCAGGCCGCAACAACACCGTGCAATATCGCTTCACGGTCACGGAGCTGTCGCTCACCGAGGACGGCGACGTGCTCAAAGTGCGTTGCACGGCGGTGGGACGACTCCCGGGCGGCCAGGCTGCGAAGAGCCACTTGGCGTTCTCCGGCGATCCGAAGAAGCGGCGCCAGATGGTGGAGCACGTTCTCGACATCGTGGCCCGCGGCGTGGTCACGCGGCTCGCGGAGCTCGAGCGGATCCGCCGCGGCAACCTCACGCGTTCCGGTGTGCGGCCGCCGCGCGCCGTGGACTGAGTCGCGCGCACGGGCAGTCGGCCGCGGGCGGCAGAGGGGGCTTGGCGCTCTGCCGGCGCTCTGTCAGGATTGGACCATGGAGCCTTTGCCCGAGCCCGTCGCCCGCGCCATCGTCCAGCGTTACGCGCGCATCTTGGCCGCGTTCGGCACGGAGATCGGCGCACGGCCGTTGGTGCTCCCGAACGCCGACTTCTTCCCGGACACGTTCACGGGCGACGCCAAGAGCCTCAAGCGCTTGGTCAAGCGCATGCAGGTCCACGCCGGAATGGCGGACATCCCCATTCGGCCCGTGCTGGTCGACGAGTCCGAAGACGCGCACGGGCACGCCCACTCGGGAGGCTGTGGCAGCGGCGGCTGCGCGGTGCCACGCGCCGGCACCGACTCGCCCGCCCGTCTCACCGAAGAGGGCGACGGTTATCGCCTGGCGTTCGAACCCGGGGAGGTTCGACACCCCGTCGCGCTGACGACCACGGTCGCGCGCGCCCTCGCCATGGTGTTCTTGGCGGAGACGCAGACGCCCGAAACACCCATCGAGGCGCCGGTGGAGCTCAGTGTGGACCTCGCCGCGGTGGCGCTGGGCTTCGGAGAGCTCCTGCTCGAGGGCTCTCACGTCTACAGCAAAGGCTGCGGTGGTCCGAGCATTGCCAAGCTCACGGCCCTCGGTCCGGCCGAGCTCGCCCTCGCTTGCGCGCTGTTCGTGGCTCGCGGTGGACATTCCGCTCGCGCGCTCCAGAAAGAGCTCGCCCCGACGCAGCGCGAAGCGCTCGACGAGGCGCGTGCGCTGCTCAAGCAGAACCCATCGATCGTACGCCAGCTCGACGAGGACCCGGCTCGACTCGCCGCGGGTGACTTCGAGCTAGGCACGGCAGAGGCGCCGCTCCTCTCACGCTGGTTCGGCAAGAAGAAGCGGGACGACGACCTGAGCCTCGACGAGCTCGAGGCGATGTTGAGCGCGGCCCCGCGCCCGAAAAAAGCAGCCAAGAAGGACCGCGAGACCGACGAGCTCTCCGCCCTCGTCGACGAAGCACTCCGCGACGCCCGCGCCGACGCCGAGTGAGCCCGGCGGGGCGCGGCCGAACCGGCGCCCAACGCCGGACTTTGATGCAGAATCCTCGGCGAACGGACGAGATTTGTCGCGGGGGGTGGGTCGTTGAACTAAAGTCCGGCCGACATGGCCGTTGCCCAGGGGTCCTGCCCGAGCTGCGGAGCTCAAATCGAATTCGGGGTCGGCTCCTCGATCGCGAAGGTATGCGAGTACTGCCGCGCCACCATCGTGCGCTCCGACCGGGGGCTCGAGAATCTCGGCAAGGTCGCCGACATCGCCAACACGCCGTCGCTGATCGCGGTGGGCGATCAGGGCACGCTGGCAGGTAGACCCTTCGAGGTCCTCGGCCGCGTCCAGCTCGACCACGGCAAGGGCCCGTGGGACGAATACTACGTCGCGTTCGACTACGGTCAGACGTGGGGCTGGCTCGCGTACGCCCAGGGCAAGTGGTACGTGACGAACCAGGCGCCGGGCCTCGGCATTCCGCCGTACAACTCGCTCTACGTCGAGATGGACGTGCCGCTCGGGGCATCGGGCTCGTTCCGCGTCGCCGAGATCAAGACCGGGACCGTGGTGAGCGCGGAGGGCGAGCTGCCCGAGGCGTTCCCTCGCGGCTTCGTCCGCCACTACGCCGATTGCTACGGCGTGAACAACGCGTTTGCGACGCTCGACTATCACGACAACCGCGGCGCCTACACGGTGTTCGTGGGCTGGGTGTTCGACGAACCGCAGATGCAGGTCACGCAGCTCGGCCCGCGCAGCGCGCAAAAGGTCAAGTCCGCGCAGATCAAGTGTCCGCAGTGCGGGGGTGACATCCCGAAGCTGGCCGGCGATCGCGCCGAGCGCGTGGGTTGCCCGTATTGCGGCGCCGTCAGCGACATCGCGCTCCAGCAGGTCGTGGCGCAGCAAGAGCGCGCGATGCAGCTGCCGGACATCCCCATCGGCAGTCGCGGCACGCTCGACGGCGTCGAATACGTGTGCATCGCGTACATGCGCCGCTCCACCGATTTCGACGGGGAACGCTACGGTTGGGAAGAGTTCCTCTTGTGGGCGCAGGCGGTGGGCTACCGCTGGCTCGTGAAGGATCCGGAGTCGGGCTGGAGCTGGGTGACCCAGGTCAACCTGGCGGAGCTCGACCTCGGCGGCATGCCGAACCAGGTGGGCTGGGGCGGGCGCGGGTTCTCGCGCCGAAACCAGAACGTCGCCCGCGTCGATTACGTGCTCGGCGAGATCTACTGGAAGTGCGAGGTCGGTGAAGAGACCCAGGTCACCGACTTCGTGAACGGCGGCGACGTCTTGTCGCGCGAGGCCGGCGGTGGGGAAGCGAACTGGAGCTACTCGGCACCGATGCCGTGGGCCGTCATCGCCAACGCTTTCGGCTTGCCGCTCGAAGGCGCAGGCGCCCAGGGCTTCACTCCCGGAGCCGGCGCATCCACGGGCGGTTCGAGCGGTGGCTGCGCGTCCACCAGCGTCATTCTGATCGTGGTCATCCTGATTCTCCTGATCTGCGCCCTCGGTTCCTGCGGTTCCTGCTTGGGCGGCTCCGACGACGATGGCGGCGGCACCTACCGAGGCGGCTCCGGCGTCTACTCCGGCGGCAAGTGACGGGCCGGCGGCGGACATCGCCGCCCCACCCTTCTACTTCGCGACGCTGCTCGTCGTGGCGTGCGTGGGCGCTACCCACGAAGCCCAGGTCGTCGTGCCCGCGCTCTATCTGGGCGAAGCATCGAGCCTCGATCGGACGCTCCCCCTCTTCACGACCATCGGCGCCGCTGCTCTGGGTGTCGCGCTAGGACGGCAGCGCTTCGCGCGTCCCTTCCCCGCGCTCTGCCCCAGCCTCGCATGGGCAGCCCTCACGACGGCGGCGAGCGCGCCGCTCGCCTTCTTCGCCTTCGGCAAAGGCCTAGCCATGGCTCCGCTGCTCTCGCTGCATGCCCTGGCGTTCGGGTCTGCACACGGCCTCGCGTTGACGCTTTCGGCGCGGGCGCTCTCGCGCACGCTCTACCGGCTCGATGCCCCCTGGCGCCTCGCCAATCCGTTTCGCTTGCTGGCCCTGGTGATCGGCGCCGGGGTCGCGGCCGGTGTCGCTTCGGTGGTCGGGCCCCTGCGCGCCACGCTCGGCATCGCGCTGGTCGAGCTCGCCGTCGCGCTCTGGGTGCCCAACATCCATCGGCACCTCGAGGGCAGAACCTTCGCGCGCGCGCGGGAGCAGTCGCTCCTCGCGGGCAGCCTCATCGTGCTCGGATTCATGCTGTTCGCGGGCTACGAGCGGCTGATTCCCACGGCGGAGCTTCACCGGCACCCGAACCCGATCATCCATCGCCGGGAGACACCCGCCGCGCGCTACAGCGTGACCTCGGGGCAAGAAGGCTTCGAGCTCTTCGTGAACGATCACCTGCGGGTCTCCACGCTAGACGAGCGACGCTACTTCGAAGCGCTGGTGCAACCCGTGATGGCGGCCGCGCGCAGCCGCGCGCGGGTGCTGGTGCTCGGTGGCGGCACGGGGCTGGCCGAGCGCGAGGTCCTGCGACACGCCGACGTCGTGGAGCTCGTCGTGGTGGGCGTGGATCGCGCGCTGCCGGATCTGGCGCGAAAGCAGCGCTGGCTCAGCCAGCGGAGCGACGGCGCTCTCGATTCAGGCAGGCTCCGCTTCGTGGAGCGAGAGCCCATCGTGTTCGTGAACGAGACGACGGAGAGCTTCGACGTGATCGTGGCCGACTTGCCCGATCCGTCGGGCTACGCCGAAGGCAAGTACTTCACCCGGTACTTCTATCGGAAGCTCGCTGAACGTTTGGCGCCAGGCGGCGTGTTCGTGGTCCAAGCGCTTTCGCCGCTGTCGCTGCCGAAGACCTTCGCGGACGTCCTCGCGACCCTGCGAGCGGCGGGTCTCGAAACCAGGCCCTACCAAGCCGCGGTGCCCACCCTCGGCGTGTCCGGCTTCGTGCTCGCCCACCACGCGCGGCTCGAGGGCGACCTCGCCAGAGCCCTTCCCTACCTCTCGGGCGCGACGCAGCTCGACCTCGAATACCTGGCAAAAGACCTCGTCCCCAAGACTGTCGGGAGCGCGAGCACGCTCCACGACCAGAGCGTGGTGGACTCGTTCCACCGCGAGTTTCGCTGACGGCGTCTCAAGCGACCGTGCGAAATCGACCGAAGCGCGACAGCAGCCAGGCCAAGCTCTTCACTGCGTAGAGCAAGTTCACCGCGACGTAAGGAAAGACATAGAGCTCGATGCGACCGGCGACCGCTGCGTACACGATGTACGAGGGGTAGTGCACGAGCCACTTGGCGAGCGACATCGGCAGAGCGACCAGGTGTCGAACGAAGGAACGCGGGACGGGGGGCGGCGCCTTCTCGTCCGCCGGTTTCCCGGAGACCTCGGGACGCCGCTGGAACGTGGTGATGGCGATACCGGTCGAGAGCGCGGTGAGGCCGACGAGACCGAGGAGCAGGTAGCGCGAGTCCGCTTTTTCCAGGAAGAGACGGGTCGACGCCGCGGCGAGCACCAAGAATGCCTTGATTTCGTCCATCAAGAAGTCGAGAAGGTGCCCCGTCGTCGAGGCCGTCTTGCGCCAGCGTGCGAGCATCCCGTCCACGCAGTCGAAGACGTACGAGAGCTCGAAGACCAAGACTGCGACCATCAGACCGAGGTGACCTGGCGCGAGCGCGATGCCGGCGGCGGCGGCCAAGGCCACGAAGAACGCGAACAGGGTGACCTGATCGGGCGTCACGCGCGTAGGGGCGAGCCACGACACGAAGAGGGCCGCGGGGGGCCGAGCCACGTAGGTGTTCCAGAACAGGTCCGGAACCTTGCGCGTCGCGCGGTAGACCTCGACGGCGCCCATGGGAGAGTCGTCATAGCGAAAGCACGGCGAATTGGCCTAGTT
>Ga0268298_10002396_pt1 | contig 20530 bp, 15 predicted proteins | sample WWTPWeurt_MetaG_FD_194462 | JGI IMG/M metagenome (GOLD analysis project Ga0268298, IMG submission 194462) | Activated sludge microbial communities from WWTP in Nijmegen, Gelderland, Netherland - WWTP Weurt | ecosystem: Engineered > WWTP > Aerobic digester > Activated sludge | place... | reverse complement strand
CTACGGCGCGATCGTCACGTCGAGCGTGTATGCAGATCCGCCCCGTGCCCCATTGAGCCGCGTCGTGCCCACGATCAAGAGGAGGTCTTCCGTCGCTGCGGTGGTGTTGCGATAGACGATCCGCGCAGGCGATGAGGGGCTCTGGTTCGCGCCGAGCACGCAAGTCATGTTGCAGGCCATAGGAGTGCTGCGGGTCAGGGCGAGGTATGCGCGGAAGTCTCCGCCCATGTTGGCGGTGGTGGTGAGCTCCATGCCGGCGGGCAGCTGGATCCAGTGCAGGCGATCCGGGCTGAGCTGCGACGGGATGTTGCAGCTCGGGATCGACGGGGTGATCACGAAGTCGCCGGCGTACCGCGCCGTGGTCCCGGCGATTCCCAGCGTGGTGGCCGTGATCGGGGGTTCGGCGAGGGCGCAGGAGTCTCCGGGCGGGGAGGCGATGTCGAGCTCGAGCGAGTACGTCGCGCCTTGGCGCCCGATGCCGAAGCCTGACCCGACGAAGAGCTGATATCGCTGCGGGCCGCTCGTCCGATTGGCGACGATGGTATCGACGTTGGGTGGGCCCTGCGGACAGCCGCTCAACATCTGGTCGCCGCACTGTAGGACCAGGAGGCCGGGATCGAAGTCCTGAATGGACTCGCTCACCGCCGCGAACAGCCGCTGCTCCGGAGCGAGCTCGACCTCGTAGAAGCGGTCGAAGCCCAGGATGTTGCAGTCATCGGTGTAGGCGTCGATCGTCTGTCCGCTGAGCGTGGTCGACGCGCTGATCGGCGGCACGCTGGCGTTGAAGCAGGTCTCGCCGGCGAGCAACGTCGAGAAGGCGATCTCGAGCGAGAACGTCGTGGGCGTGGGCGGCACATCTCGAGCGGAGTTCGCCACGACATAGTAGAGGTGAGCCGTGGATGCGCCGCCGTTGACGTAGCTGATCCCGATCGGCGGAAGGCGTGTCCCGACGTCGACCCTGGACAGATCGGGCGCATAGCAGTTGGCGACGTCGTCCAGGAGGAAGAAGCTCGCGCCCCCGCCGGTGATCGTCGGGGTGATGTCCACCCGTTGGTTCGGCGCCAGATCGATGGCGTAGACGCGATCCTGCGTGAAGCTGACCGCCGTGGTCATGTCACCCACGAAGGACGCGGTCGATTGCCCGCCCAGCGAGATTGAGCCGGTGATCGGCGCGCCCGGCAGCTCGCAAACATCCCCCGCCGCCGGGGTGTCGATGTCGGCGCGGATCGTGAAGCTCGACGGCTGCTGACCCTGCGCTTCGACGATCAGAAACGCGGGCGCCGGCGAACCGGTGTCGTTGAACCATCGCACAGGGCGCTCGAGCTGATTGGTCGTAGCGAGGAAGCTGCGCTCACAGGTCGTGAGCGGCGCGTTGCAGGCCGCGGTCCCGGCGACGAGGTTCCCGAGCACGCTCGAGCCCGGTGCGGCGGTGACCGTGAAGGTCACGCGTTGCCCGGCCGGCACCATCACCGTGTAGACCCGGTCGGCGCCGCCTTGCGGGCAAGACGTCGACGCGCTGGCGTAGTCGTTGCTGAAACCGGCCAGCGATTGGCCGGTCTGGTCAATGCCTATCGCGAGCGTGGTTGCGCTAGCGCAGGTCTCGCCAGGACCGGAGGGCACGCCGCTGTCCGGCGTCGTGCCGCTGTCCGGCGTCGTGCCGCTGTCCGGCGTCGTGCCGCCGCTGTCCGGCGTCGTGCCGCTGTCCGCGATCATCGCTCCGGAGTCCGGCGCCACACCGCTGTCGGTGATCGTCGTGCCCGCGTCCGGGGCGCTGGCTCCGAGCGTCGGACACAGGGAGCCTATCGCGGACCAACTGCTCGTCGTTCCCGCGCCGTCTGAGTAGTCTCCCGTCGCCGGCGTCCCGATCGTTCCCGAGACAACACCGGCGCCGCTCGTGGCGTTGAAAGACACAGCGTTCGACATGACGTTTCCGACGAGGAGCGACGTCGTTCCGTTCGCGAGCCGAACCACCGCGCCGCCGCTGTTCCCGGCGAGCGCCAGGTTGATCCACCCTGAGGCCGCGCCGCTGATCGTCCCACACAGCAGGTGCACCGAGTATCCAGCCACGGCGAAGACCGGGAGTGGTGGGCTGCCGTTGAAGCGAATGGTCCCGCGAAAGTCGGCCCCCGTGACCACGCCGTCCAGGACGATCGTCCAGGTCACGCCGCCTACGGTGGTCGAGGCGCTGAGGTGCACCGCACCAGTGGCCGGATCATAGGTACTGCCGGCCGCGAACACGACGGTCTCCCAGGTGCCGTCGTTGGTGATGTCGAGGGTGATGGTGCCGGAGAGCTCGATGAGGCCTCCGGTCGACTGAAGCTGGCGGAGCGCCTGGCGTCTGGTGAAGTCGAGCCGAAGCACGCCCGGCTGGCCTTCTGGACCGGTCAGCACACCGTCGAAGCGGCCGGTGACTCCAGTGTTCGGACCTTGGGGCTCGTCTCCCTTGCAGCCAACGTCGATGAGACACAGGCTGAGCAAGATCGAGGAGACAAACGGGGCGCGACGAGCGGCTAAGAGTGGGCGCATCGGAGGCCGATTCTGTTGAAACCACCCAAAGCGTCTATGGTCATTTCCTTGACAGGCTCCGACCCCGAGATCGACACCCGAGGCACGCATGACGGCCCACCAGGACGCCCTCTCGGTCGTCGAGGCCGCCTACCGCTTCGACACGCCCACCGCGGACTGGCTCCGCGGAGTCCTGGAAGCGATGCGACCCTTCGTCGATCAAGGCTTTGGAGCCTGGGGCTTCGTCTTCGACGGGCACGCGTTTATCAACGGCAAGCTCGCCTACCAATGTCCCACCGCGGTGGGGCTCCCGCCGGACTGGCTCGACGGGTTCAGGGCGACGCTCGCTCTCACCTCACGCGATAGCCAGGTGATGTACGAGACGATCTTCGGGACGCCGTACCACACGATGAGCGAGATCCTCGCGGCCCACCCGCAGCTGCTCGGCGCTGCCACGGGCGCGATCGCGAGCCCCGGCGTCATGGACAGCCTCGGCGTTAGCGCGCGTGACACCAGCGGCACCGGGATCTTCATCGGCGCGCACGCCGGGCGCCGGATGAGGCTCGACGGCCGGGAGAAGGACCGCCTGGGGCGGATGGCGGCGCACATCGCGACGGCGTTTCGGCTGCGCGGTCGACTGGGCGCGGGCGGCGCGACTGCTCCCTCGTTGGAAGAGGGCGCGGAGGCCTGGATCCGGCCCGACGGGCGCATGGAGCACGCAATCGGCGCAGCGACAGACCGCGAGCACATGCACGCGCTACGTGAGGCGGCGATCGCCGCCGACAAAGCCGCACGCGAGCTGCGGTATCAGGACGCCGATGAAGCGCTGCTCGCTTGGGAGGCGCTCATCGCTGGACGGTGGTCGCTGGTCGCGACCTATGAACACGATGGCCGCAAGCTCCTCGTCGCCCAGCCGAACGAGCCGGCGCCGCTCGGCGATGATCCGCGGTTGACGATGCGCGAGCGCCAAGTCGCCGGCTACCTCTTGCTCGGGCATCCGCAGAAGCTGATCGGCTACGAGCTCGGCCTCTCGGAAGGGACCGTCTCTACGTTGGTCTCACGCATACGGACCAAGCTCGGGGTGGAGTCGCTGAGCGATCTCCTGCTGGCCATCGAGGCGCTGCGGCGGCGAGGCCGGCTCGATTGAAGAGGAAGCCGCGAACTCTCCCCGCTGGGCTGGTGAAGAGCGAGATCGGGGTCGATGGACGGCGCTACGTCGTGCTCGGCTTCGCGAGCAACTCCGCCGACGACGACGCTCCGCCGGTCGACGCACAGCGCGCCTTGGCCGGACTCACCAGGGCGGAGATCGACGTGCTGCGCTTGTTGCTCGAGGGAAAGTCGAGCGCAGAGATCGCGGAGGCTCGCGGGACCTCGGAGCGGACGGTGGCGAACCAGCTCGCGGGCATCTACCGAAAGTTCGGCGTCCAGGGGCGAACCGAGCTGATCGCGCAGGTCATCGGGGAGAGATAGCGCGCCCCGCCTCATCGCCGCTGATAGGCGGCGCGATCCTAGTTACCGTCGGCGACCGGCAGGGTACCGATGGCGTCGGTGGTGTGGCGAAGGCAGTTGCGCCCAGGCGCATCGCAGATGCCGGTTTCGCGAGCGCTCAGCCGACGTCGTTGACCTCGGCCTTTTGGCTGGGGGTCGAGCCGTTGTGCGAGCGGGTCCACTCGATGGCGGCGGTCTTGTGAGAGACGTTGCCGCGCGCCAGCACCGCGCCGCTCTTGGGCGACTGAACGACGAAGCGCTGCACGCCCGCGTACTTGTCCTCGGCGGCGGTGATCAGGACCGGGCGGCCGTTGACCTTGGCGGTGTAGACGTCGGCGCCTGAGCCGTAGCTGAGGTTGTTGAAGCCGTTCTTGGTGGCGACGGCCTCGTGGAGGGCCTTGGCGCTGATCGGCTTGCCCTCGCCGACTTGGCTCGGCTTGACCTTGTGCAACCCGACGAGCTTGCCGGACTTCTCGTTGGGAAGTGCAAGGTTTATCGGAGCCAAAGGTGGTTTGTTGTGTGACATTGTGGCAACTCTGCCACGTGGACACAACCGGAGCTCAGGCGGGGGCGACCGTGCTCAAGATGCGGGCTCGAAAGCGGCCCTCGTCGCGGATCATCAGATCGACCCGGGTGTCCTCACCATCGATCTCGACGATCGGCCGGTCCCACCGCGATCCACCCGCGTGGCTCTTCACCGTCGCGTAGCGACCATCATCGAGCACGACCAAGCAGCCGACCGGAAACGCGCGGAGCAGGTTGATGAGCAGATCGACGAGCCGAGGATCCAACGAGGCGTTGAGCGAAGCGATCGCGCCCGCAGGCGGGTTCACCCCGCCGATAACGGGCCCAGACGCGTCCTTCATCACGGCCTCCAGCGCCTCGAGCGTGGTCTTGGCCTCCCCGGTGAGCTTGCTGGCGCGGGCGTCAAAGGCATCGGCGACCGCCACGATCCGCGAGAAGAGGTGCGGACGCAGCGAGGCCGGCTGGTGGTGCTCGGCCGCGACCAACGCGCGGAGCATCGCCGCTCGGGTCATCGATCCGGTGGTGAACAAGCGCAGGAAACAGGCCGCGGAGTGCGGATGGGCCGCGTCGTCCGGCCGCCGCTCGGGTCGACCCAGATCGTGGAGGAGAGCTCCGCTCCCGAGGTCCACCAGATCCAAGCGGCCAAGGCCGATGGCCTGCCCCATCACCAAGGAGAGCAGGCAGACGTTGGCGGCGTGGAGATCTTCGATCGGCGCGCCGGTGCGATTGAGCGCCAGGCGGAGCAGGAAGTCGCTGCGCTCCGAGCCGAGCTCGATCAGGTCTTGGATCACCCGCATCGCGCGCAGCCGCGGCGGCTTGTCTCCGGGCGCGCGCTGCTCCTGCACCGCAAGGATGAGCTTGGCGTAGGACTGCAAAGCGAAGACGGCCGGGTCCACCCGAAACTCCCCTTGGTGTTGGCCGTCGACGAAGCGCTGAAAGCCGAGCACGCCGATCCCGGAGGTACCGAGGAGGTCTTTGGCGCTCGCGCCGCCGCTCTGTTCGGGGCCGCGGGCGAGCATCACCACCATCTTCTGGATCAGATCGCGCGAGGGCGCGGTGGGCACCTCGATCCCGCCCATCTCCCAGGCCGACAAGATCTCCCGCAGCGCGCGCACGGTCTCGAAGGCCGCGCCATCGAAGCGGATGCGGGTCCCGTTGAGGAAGACCGACTCCTCCACGAACTGCACGGTGAAGCTGCCCGCCGCGGCATAGAGCTGCTCGGCGGCGTCGCGGACGGTGTCGACCGCGCGCTCGAAGGCCTTGTTGCCCGAGTCGTGGATCTGCGCGGTGCGCACGCCCATGAACAACGCCGATAAGAAGCCGCGCCCCAGCTCTTGGGCCTTCGGGGTCAGAGCCGCGCGGCGCGGGCGGTCGCGCGGTGGGGGGGCCGAAGATCTCATCGCTCCACCCCTGCGCGCCGCAGGGCCTCTCGGGCGGCCTCGCGCACGCGCTTGTTCAAGCAGCCGGAGGACTTCTCGAGCGCGGCGATCGCCCCCGGGGTTCTGAGAAAGCCCAGCGCTTGGCTGGCGGCGACGGCCAGGTCCTCTTGCTCCTTCTTGGCCAAGATCCCGTCTCCTTCCTTGAGGAAGCGAGCCAAGGTCGCCACGCCCTGGTTCTGCGCCAGGAGCGCGAAGGCAGCGACGAAGGCCTGCTTGGTCTGGAGGTTGGTCGCCAAGAAGCCGGGGTCGTTGATCCGGCTCTCGAGCTCGGCCGCGGCGCGCGCGTCGCGAGAGGTGCCCATGGCGCGCGCGGCCGAGGTAGCGACGTCTTGTTCGGGATCGTCGAGGAGCCGGCTGCCGATCTCGAAGGCGCGCTGGCGTCCCAGCACCGGCAGCACGGTAGCCAAGGCTTGTCGCACCGGAGGCAGCGGGTGCTGCTCCACCAAGGCCAGACGCGCGCGCGCGGGATCAGAGTCGACCCGCGAGAGGATGTAGACCGCCTCCCGCCCGACGTAGGCTTGGGGGTCGAGGAGGAGCGGATCGACGGCCTTGAGGTCGCGGATCCCGAGCTCGAGCGCCAGATCAGAGAACGCCCGGCGGTGCCCAGGATCATCGACCACCGGGATCAGCGCGAGCAGCGAGTGCACCGCCGCTGGGCCCGCCGCGCGGAAGAGATCGAGGACGTTGGCCTGGCCCTCGCTCGCCAGCTGAGACACCGCCTGACGGAGACGAGCATCCGAGAGCGCCTGAGTGATGAGGCCTTGGGCCAAGGCCCATAGCTCGTCGTGCGTCGTGAGCTCCCGCAGGCCCAAGATGATCTCGGCGGCCCGCTGAAAGGCGCCCGAGATGATGAAGCTGTCGAAGACGTTGAGCAGACGATCGCCGAGCACCGCCTTCTCTTGGTCGTCCAGCTCGGGGGCGGCCAGACCCGTGAGCGCCGCGTTGACGAGCCGCATCGAGATCATGCCCTCGTCCTCGGAGACGGTCTCGCGGAGCAGGTCGCCGAGATAAGGCGGCGGGAGCTCCAGGCGCCGAGCCGGGTGAAACTCCGCGCCCATCTCATCGACGTCATCGAGCGCTGCGGCGATCGACTTGGCCCGAATGTCCAAGGCGTCGACGTGCGCGACCTGCTGGCCTACGTCGGCGCGCCCTTCGCCGTAGATCTGCACCAGCAAGGCGTCGACCTGCGCGTCTACCGGGCTCAGATCGGGGCCGCCGCTGGCGCTCGTCGTCGCGGGCAAGGCGTCGCCGATGTTGGCGTCGACCACGATGTAGTGGATGTGCTCGAGATCGTGCCGCCACAAGGTGGAGATGACGTCGTCGCCCAGGCCGTGCGAGGCGAAGCCCTCCGCGATCGAGGAGACCAGGGCCTCGAGCTCGTCGGGGCTCAGGCCGCGCTGGAGCTCAAGACGGCGCATGCCGTCGCGGTAGAGCAAGAACGGGATCGACTCGTCGGGGTTGGGCTCCTCGAAGACCGGCTCCTCTTCGAAGACGAGGGAGTCCGGGCGGACGCCCAAGGAGATGACGTCGCGCTCGAGGAAGAGGCCCTCGAATTGGACCTCGAGGTCCCGCATGGCTCGGATGAAGGCCGCGTTGTTGGACCGATAGAGGTGGCGAGCGCGGATGGCCCGTGCGAAAGCCTGGAGTCCGCGCTTCAGCTCTCGGGCCAGGACCCGACTCACCGGCGGATCCTAGACCTAGATGTGCGCTCCGTGCACCAAGTACAGCCGAAAGCGCCCACTTTTCGTGGCTAAACCCGCCGCGCGGGGCCGAGCCTCGGAGCCGGGGCCCAGAGCAGGGTCGCCCCCCGTCGGCCCATTGTGAGGGGGAGGCGCACACCGCCCGTCGAGTCCAGTCGGCCGGTTGGGATTTGACGCCACCGGCCAGGGCGGGTGATGTGTTCCGGAACGGTCTTCATGACGGTCCTGATCGTCGACGCCGACTCGCTTTTTGCCGCACAAGCCCAAGCCACGCTTGAAGGCGCCGGTCTGACCGTCGTCGTCCGCGATGACGCGCCGCTGGATACGCTGCGCAAGCTCCGGCCTCGGGTTTTGGTGGTGAACGCCGAGCTGCCCAAGAGCTCCGGTTACTCGATCTGTAACCGCCTGCGCCGAGACAAAGAGCTTCAGGGCACGCCGATCCTGTTGACCAGCGCCGAGGCCAGCATCGACGCGTTTCGGCGCCACGCCACGACGCCCGACCGCGCGGACGATTACGCCGTGAAACCCATGGACCTCGGGGACTTCCTGGCGAGGATCCAAGCGCTGGTGGAGCTGGGGAACAGCCGCGGAATGCCCGCCCCCGGTTCGATCAGCCTGGCGGACGCCGATCCGGTCAGCGCGACTCCGGTGCCTCCCCCGCTCGGTGGACCGCCTCCCCTGGGAGGACCGCCCCCGCTCGGCGGGCCCCCTCCGCTCCGGAGGCCTGTTGCCTCGCCCAGCCTCCCCCCGCCGGCCTCTACGGGTTCGCTCGCGCCCGAGGACGCCTGGCGAACCCAGAGCTTCGACGACATGATCCGCGAGCGGGTGACCACCGCCGCTCCGGTCGCCCCCAGCAAGACCAGCTCCGCCGATCAGCGGGAAAATTTCCTGCGGGCCTACGGAAAGTTCCTGGAGGTCAAAGAGAAGGCGGCCCGCGAGGGCTGGGAGGTCCGTGAGGAGCAGGCCCGGGAGCTCGATCGCCGCTTCCAGGCCATCCGCGCCGAGCTGAAGGCCCGCGATGACCAGCTCGCCGAGACGAACCAGGAGCTGGAGCGCGCCCGCGGCGAGCTGAAGGCGGTAGGGACCGAGTTCCAGACCTTCCAGGGTGAGATCACCCGCATCTTCCAGGAGAAGGACGGCGAAGAGCGGGAGACCCTCGGCCGGCTCAACGAGCTGGAGGACACCAACAGCAATCTCAGCCGCGAGCTGGAGGAGGCGCAGAAGCGGATCGACGACGATCAGCAGCGCCTCAAGATCTTCCAGGAAGAGCTGGACACCCTCGAGGCCGAGCAGCACCGCCTCGGCGGCGAGCTCGACGAGGCCAAGAGCACGATCGCCGAGCGCGACGAGGCCCTCCGCGCGGCGGAGAAGCAGCTGGGCGAGATCCGAGCCCGCCTCGACGCCACCGACGCGATGCTGGTCGAGCGGGGCGAAGAGATCGAAGAGCTCAAGGAGCGCCTCGATCGGGTCCTGATCGACGCCCAAAACGAGCGCCGCCGCTTAGAGGACAGCCACGCGGAGACGATCGCCTCGGCCGAGACGAGCCGGGCCCTCGAGATCGCCGAGAAAGATCGGGCCTACGCCGAGCTCCAAGGCGAGCTGGACCGCACGGAGATGGAGCTCCGCGCCGAGCTCGACGGCCTGGAGAGCGCCAAGGCCGAGCTGGAAGCGCGGCTGGGGGAGATCTCGGCGGAGCGCGACGCCCTGACGCGGGCCAAGTCCGATCTCGAAGCCGCCCTCGACGACGCTGAGGTCACCGGCGCCGAGCGCCAGCGAGAGCTGACGGCCGCGCTGGAGGAGCTGGAGCAGCAGAGCGTCGGCCAGGCCGCGGTGATCGCGGAGCTGTCGAACGCCCGGGAGGAGCTGGAGACCCGGCTCGAGCTGGAGCGCGCCACCTTCGCCGCCGCGCAAGGCGAGGCCGCCGAGCACGACGCGACTCAAGCCGCCGCCCTGGCCGATCGGGATCGCGAGATCCTCCGCCTGGACGAGGAGAACGCCGAGATCGTGGCCCGGCTGAGCCAGATCGAGCTTGAGCTCTCCTCGGCGCGCAACGCCTACGAGGCGGAGATCGAGACCGGCCGACAACGCGCCAAGCACCACGAAGACCAGCTGCGCGAGACGGAAGAGGAGCTCGAGGAGCAGCGGAGCTCGCTGTTCGACAAGATGGCCGAGCTCGACGCCATCCGCTCCAACCAGCAGAACCTCATCCGCCAGGTCGAGGCCCTCCGGGCGGAGCTCAGCTCAGGAGAGCAAGAGCGCGGTGACCTCGGCGGCACGGTCCAGCGCCTCGAGGGCGAGCTGGAGCAGCGACTGATCGAGATCGCCTCCTTGGAGGAGCGCTTGCTGGAAGCGCAGGCCGCCAAGGACGCGATCGAGCTGAGCGAGCAGGAGCTGGTCAATCGCCTCGACGAGCTGCGCGCCAAGCAGGAGCGCAGCGACGCCTTCCTGACCAAGGCCAAAGAGAAGATCCTCGAGCTCCAGAAGAAGAACGACGAGGCTCACCAGCGCCACCGGGCCGAGACCGAGGCCCTGGTCGAGCGGGAACGCAGCGCTCGGACCGAGCTGGAACAACAGCTCAACCACGTCGAGTCAGAGCTGTCCCGCCGCGCACAGGAGACCGCCGAGGCCCAGCAGCGCTCGCTCGAGCTCGAAGCCCGGATGACCGAGAAGGACGCGGAGATCGCCGAGCTGCGGGCCCGCACCATCGAAGGTCAGCGGACGGCCCAGACCCAAGAAGAGCGCCTCCAGTTCTTGCTGAGCGACATCGAGGCCCGCGAGCGCGGATCCAAGGCGCTGCGGGCCGAGCTGGTGGCCAAAGAGCAGCAGGCCAGCGAGCTGAGCGTAGAGTTGGTGCGTGCCCAGGACTCTTTGCGCGCCAACGCCGAGCTCTCCCGCGAGCGGGAGCGGCGCGATCATCTGCTGACCCGCCTGGTCGACACGGTACGGATCGCGCGGGAGATCTTGGTCACCAGCGGCGCGGTGCCGCAGCCCTTCCACGCGCCGGTCCGGCCGTCCTTGGCGGAGCAGCTCGCCGCGAAGATCGCGGTGGTGGAGGCCGAGCGGCCCATCACGGCGCGCATCCCCTTTGAGCCGGTCCGCTCCGATCGCCCGCAGGAGGCCAATGCGCCGCCGCTGGTCCCGGCCATGAAGGACGCCGCCCCCGCCGCGCCCGAGGCCTCGGGCACGCCCTTTGGCGCGCTGATGCAGGAGATCCAGGCTGAGGCCTCGGCGCAGCGCGCTTCGGCCAGCAAGGCCAGCGCGCCGAGGAAAGAGTTCAGCGCCCAGATCAAGCCGACCCGTCGGCGCGCCCGAGCCACGACCTCCGAGATGCCGGTGGCGGCGCGACTGCCTCCCCCTCCCCCGCCCCCGCCGCCGCCCAAACCGCGCTTTCATTCGGGCGAGATCACGCTCGATGGTCTGCCGGAGCTGGAAGAGGCCGCGCGGATGATCGAGGCCGGTCTAGGCGCTGCGCCGGACGCCAGCCCCCACGGCGGAGACCCATTCTTGAACGTAAAAGCGGGCCTTCCCGAGCCTCAGCCGCTGGGGGCCGACGATCTGCTCAATGAGGAGAGCGAGGTCACCGAGATCATCCGCCTCGACGATCTGAAGTGATCAGCGGCAGCGCCGGGTGCGCCCGGGGACGCAGCGACCAAGCCTCGCGCAGGCTCGCGCCAGCAGTAAACGCGAAGCCGATCAGATACAGCGCCAAGAACGGCACCGCGCCGAACGATCCTACCACCAGGGCATAGGCGATCGTCGCCGCGTGCAACATTGCCCCGAGGAGCTCAAGCACGATGCTCCACGGCGGCAGCGGTGCGCGGTAGGCCCGGAGCGCGAGGCCCAGCTCGGCCGCGCCCCGCTTGGGCGTACGGATGAAGGGCAAGCGCGCGCCGCCCAGGGCCCGCAAGGCCTCAAGGCCGTTGTGAATCGACAAGCCGGCGCCCACCGCCAACGCCAAGGCGATCGTGGGGAGAGCCAGCCGCCGCGCGCTGAGCCAGCTCGCGCAACCATAAAAGACGGTGATCGCCAGGGTTCCGGCCCCGAGCGACGCGACATCGAACAGCGCCAGCGTATAGGCGCCACCGGGGACCGAGGGCCCGAGCTCGTGCCGGACCACGACCGCGGCCGGGAGCAGGAGCCCCAGCAGGGCCAGCCACAGATAGGCGGAGTTTCCGATGAGATGCAGCAAGGCCTCGACGCGCTTGGGGACCGACCAGGCCTGCGCCCGCAGGATCGCCGGGAGCAGCTTGCGCGCCGTCTGTACCCCGCCCCGCACCCAGCGGCTCTGCTGCGCGCGAAAGGCGGACCAGCTCTCGGGCAGCTCGCTTTGGACCTCGAGATCATCGCGGTAAACGAAGCGCCAACCGGCGAGCTGCGCGCGATAGGACAGATCGAGGTCCTCGGTGAGAGTGTCGGCCGACCAGCCGCCCGCGTCCTCGATCGCCTGGCGTCGCCAGACCCCGGCGGTGCCGTTGAAGTTGAAGGCGTGGCCCGCCAGATCACGGCCGCGGTGTTCGATGCGAAAGTGCGCCTCGAGGAGCAGGGCCTGAACCCGGGTCAGCCAGCTCGCCGCGGCGTTGGCGTGCGCCCAGCGGGCCTGGACCAAGCCCAGCCCAGGATCGGAGAGCAGCGTAGCGACCGCCGCTCGCAGGAAGCTCGGGCTCGGGCTGAAGTCGGCGTCGAAGATGGCGACCAGCTCCGCCGAGGTCGCGGCGAGCCCCTGCGCCAAGGCCCCCGCCTTGAAGCCGACCCGGTCGGGGCGGCGCAGGTGACGGATGGTGATGCCCTCTCCGGCCCACCGGGCGACCGCGCGAGCGACGATCGCTACCGTCTCGTCGGTCGAATCGTCGAGGACCTGGATCTCCAGGCGATCGTGGGGATAGCCGAGCGCCGCGGCCGCGTCGATCGCCCGTTCGGCCACGAAGCGTTCGTTGTAGAGCGGAAGTTGAACGACTACGCGAGGCCAATGCGCCTCAGCCACTGGGGCAATAGGGGACAGCCGGCGCCCACGCGCGCGAAAGGACCGCACGGCCAGGAGGAGCCGATGAGCGCTGGCTCCGGCCAAGATCGCGAGCGTGCCGAAGTAGGCCGCGAGGACCAGCGTCGCGAGCAGCGGCACTCGTCTTCCCATAGTGAGCCAGGCGCAGCGTGCCAAGCGCAGGTTCAGCTACAAAGGGCCGCAGCCTCGTGCTATCCAGGGACCTCTCGGGGTTCTGCGTGGAGCGTAGGGACGACGCGGACATTCGGACGACACCAGAGGTGCGCGGCATCGGGGCATCGCAGCCACCAAATTTCGCGTCCGACCTAGTGGATGCCCACCCTCCCACGCGTCGTCCCATCGCGCGGCCTTCGAGCCGGAGCTTTGAGCCGCTGGAGCCCACCGGTCGGCGGCCGGTGATCGGACCGTATCGGGCCGTAGCGCAGATCCACTCGGACGGACCGCTGGAGATCTTCCTCTGCCATAAGCAATCGCAGCTCGGCTTCGTGCGCCGCGCCATCGTCAAGCGGGTGCTCCGCGCCAACGGGGAGAACTACTTCGACGGACGGCGGCACCTCTTCGATGAGGCCCGGGCGCTCGGGTTACTCGAGCACCCGGGCGTCGCCGCGCTCATCGACTTCGACGAGGACGAGCAGGCCACCTACCTGGCGCGAGAGGCGGTCGATGGCAGCGATCTGGCCGGGATCTCGGGGAAGCTGCGGGGCCGCGGGGAGGCGCTCCCTTTCGAGCTGGCGACCTTCATGATCTCCGAGATCTTGCGGGCCCTGCACTTCGCGCATGCCGCAGAGACCACCGACGGACGCCCGGTCTCGATCCTCCACTTGAACCTCTGCGGCTCCAATATCCTGATCGACCGCAGCGGCCACGTGAAGCTGATCGGCTTTGGGCGACGACCACTGCGGGAGTCGGAGCTCGAGCTCGAGCTCAGTCCGCTGGTCATCCCCGAGCTGGGCTACGTCGCGCCGGAGGTGCTCGGCGCGCGGGCGCCCGATCCCCGCGCCGATATCTACGCAGCCGGCGTGCTCCTCTTTGAGCTGCTCACCGGGCGCCCTTGTTTCAAGGGTCGAACCATCGCGGACCTCACCCACAAGATCTCTCGCAACGAGCTGCGCCTCGAGCGCCTCGATGAAGAGGGCGTCCCCCCCGACCTCCGCTGGATCGTGGAGCGGGCCTGCCACATCACGCCCAGCGAGCGCTTCGGCTCGGCCAACGAGATGGCCAACGCGCTCGAGACCTGGATGATGCACGCCAACCTCCACGCTGGTCCGTGGATCTTGGCGGCCTTCTGCCTGCAGCACGAGCTGATCCCGCCGCCCGAACGCTGGCAGAGCGAGCCCAGCAATCCGCCCGCGCCGGCCCACTCTACGCCGACGATGCCGCCGCCGGAGAACTCCGGAGACGTGCCGCGGATGCGGACGCCGCCGCCGCCACCACCACCACCGCCGCCGCCTTCGGTCGCACCGCCGCCGATCTCGCTCCCGTCGATCCCCTCGCCCGCGAGCTTGCCGCCGGCGCCGCTTCGAGCGCCCCACTCCAAGCCGGCGCCCCGCTTCCCAAACGACGATCTGCCCACGGACATGCCGCTGGCCCAGCTCGGGGACGCTGGCCCCACGCCTCCGCCCACGCCGGTGCCCGCGATCGGGCGCCCCAATCAGGGGCTACCGCCGAGGCCGAGCGATCCCACGCGACCCTCTGCGCCCGTGCTGGCGCCGGTCTCGATCCCGATCTCGATCTCGATCTCGGCCCCGCCCCCGCCCCCGCCGCCGCCGAGCGCCACGCCGAAGACGCCCCCGCCTGCCAAGCCGGCGACGTCGCGGCCGAGCGGGCTCGGGCGGGGCATGCGGGCCAGCGCGCCCCCGCCTCCGCCGGGCCGAGTCACTGCGCCGACGGAAGGTCGACCGACCGAGCCGCCGCTCCCCAAGCAGTCCTTGCGGCCCATGCCGCCGCCGATCGACGCCTCGACCGGCGAGGAGCTGTTGACCTCCGAAGCCCGCACTACGCCCGGGATCCAGTCTCCGCTGCGCAACAAGCCCGAGGTCCGAAACGCTCCGCCGCGCCCGGCGACCGAGCCCGAGATCCCCGTCCAGACCGATCCCATGGCCGCGCCCGCCAGCGGGCAGAGCACCAGCGGCGATCTCGGCAGCAACCGGCCCGCCGACGTGCTCTCACGGCTGGCCGTAGAGCGCGCAACCGGGGTGGTGGAGTTCCGCGCAGCCTCGGTGTGGAAGAAGCTTTCCTTGATCGAGGGGCGGCCGATCGGTTTGGTCTCGAACATCGGCCTGGAGAGCGTCGGTGAGCAGCTGGTGCGCTCAAAGCTGCTGCCCCGCTTCGAGCTGGACAAGGCCCTGCGAGAATCGCCGCGCGGGGAGGACGGCCTCGTCGACCGCCTGCTCGCGACCAAGACGCTGACCGCCGCGCAGGTCGCCCCCGAGCTGAGCAAGAACATCAGCGAGGGTGTGGTCGACCTCTTCGGCTGGCGGATCGGGAGCTTCGAGTTCACGCCGCTATCGGTGCGCACCCCTTCGGTCATGGCCTCGGTGGACCTCCTGCAGCTGGCCCAGCGAGACGGCCAGCGCGCCCGACCTTCGGGGCCCCCAGATCCGCGAAAGCGCTGAGCCGGACCTGCCAATCGGCCTGGTCCGCGACGGGGACCGGGCGAGGACCGGCGAAATTGGCTAGGAATCTCGGCCCGAGCGGACTAGCGTGCCCGCGATGAGCGACGAGCGTGCGTACCGAGTCGTGGTGCGCTTCGACCAGGATCACTTCACCGCCCGAGTCCCCGAGTTGGGGCTAACGGCGGAGGGCGCCAGCCGCGGCGAGGCGATCACCAAAGTGGAGGCCGCGCTCGCTGCGCGCGTAGCCGGGGCCGCCGATGGTGAGCCGCTGACGCCGCCGATCGACGCGCGCGAGGTCGACGGGACGGTTCACCTCAAGCTTCCCCAGTCGATCTATCGCGACCTGGCCTTCTTCGCGGCCCAGGACAACATGCCCGTGGACGCCTTCGCAGGCGCGCTGATCGCCCGCGGCGTCGGCGCGCTCGACGGCGGGCGTGGACAACGTCGTCCCGCCGCCCGCGCCGAAGGGGAGCCCAGCGACAACGCTGATCGCGGCCCACCGCGCGGCAACGATCGGGGCGGCGGAGACCGCGACGGCAATCGCCGCGACCGGCGGCGCGAGGGCTATCGCCCTGAGCTCGACGACAAGGCCAACTTCCTCGAATACCTCCGCGGCCTCGACAAGGGCGGTGGAGGCGGCGGCGGGCGCAACCGTGGCGGCCGCTAGTACCGCTCGGGTCGCGATCGGTTCCCTGTTCCCGGTGCCCTGTTCACATTCCCCGGTCCGATTCTCGTCCCCTGTCCCCTGCTCCCGGTCCCCAGTTCCGGATTTGCCCGAGCGCCACCCGGAGCGAGGATCGAACGGGAGCTGGTCCACTCCGCGCCATGCGCAGGCCTGAGGCGCACCGCGCCCGCCAAGCACCTCGGCGCGCCAGGCCACGATCCTTTCGCCCGCGCTTCGCCAAGGGAGCGACCTGCCTCCTCATCCTGTTGGCCGGCTGCGGCGGTGCTCCCACCGCGCCTCAGATCTCCGAGCTCAATCTGAGTCCGCCCAGCGGCGCCCACGCCGGCGAGATCCTCACCGTCCAGGCGCACTACGTCGATGAGGACGGAGATCTGGGCGGAGGGCGCGCCGAGATCGCGCTGCGCCGACAGGCCGAGGCCCGCGGGCAGACCTTCGCGACCCCCCTGCCGAGCACAGCGGCGTCGCGCGGGACCTTGACCGTGAAGGTGACCCTTCCGGTCGGGCTGCCCCCCGGGAGCTATGAGCTCGGTCTCACGGCGATCGACGGCGCGCTGCGCCGGAGCAACGGCCTCTCAACGAGCTTTGAGCTTCTTCCCTGAGGCCTGCGCAGGCCAGTCAGAACTACGCGGTGAGAGGACCAGCTCATGCTGCTCCCAGCGCTCGGGGTGCAGCGGAATGGTCGCAGGATCGACCGCGTCCGCGGCCTTCATCATCGCCCGGCCGAGCTTGAGGATCTGGAACTCCCGGGTGACGCCCGCGAAGCCGGGATGGGCCTCGGGCTCCGCTGGCTGCATCAACGTCTCGGGCGCGATCGGTCCGAGCGACGCGCTGAGCCGGCGTAGATCGCGCTGGCTGTCGATCAAGGCGATCGGCGTAACCGTCGCGTCCGAGAGCGGCCCTCCCATCGAAGGGAAGCTGAGCTTGGCCTGGCGGATCATCAGGCGCTTGAGGCTCGCAGCCTGATCGGTGGCCCCAGCGGCGCCCGACAGGCCCGCCAAGACGCCGGCCAACACCGCCGCGATCGGCCGCGATGCGAAGCCAAAGAGCGGACAGTAGGTCGACAGATCCAGCGCCACGTTGATCGAGCCAAAGGTCTGCGACCAGCCGCGGTGAACGACCGGGACGTTGCCGGTGAGCTTCTCCCCACCCCGGAAGGTCAGCTCAACGGGGCTGTCGTGCCCGCAATAGGCGGAGGTCCCGCCGAGCACCGCGTGGGTCAGCGCGCGGAGGACCGGGGCGGCCCAGCTCTCGCCGCTCCTCGGCGATTGGGAGGGAGGGGCCCGGTTCAGCGCGGCGGGGGACTTCCCTTTGGTCTGGTGGTGGTACGCCGCCTCGGCGGCCTCGAGGTCGACTCGCTCACCGCGGATCGTCAGCTCCTCGAGCGCCGCGCGCTTCTCCGGCGGGAGGCCGGCCAGGACGCGACCGACGGCCGTGAGCTCGTCGGTGGAGATGGAGCGGTGGAGCTTCACAGACGAACCCGGCTTGGCGGGGAGCAACCACTGTGCCTCGCTCCTCGCCAGCTTGGCGAGCCGCCGACGACGCCTGGCGAACGTCAGTTGGGTCCCGAGAGCGACGGTGATCGACGGGTGAAGGCGGCGGTCGGGAGGGGAGGCTCAGGCGAGATCTTAGGGTTCCACCTTGGTGGTGACGGCCAGGTACAGGCCCTTCTCCTTCTCGATCATCTTGCCGACCATCATCGTGGCGCGGCTCCTGAGGTGAGTCGTCTTCGCCGAGAACTTGAAGGCGTCGATGTCGACCTTGAGCTTCACGGTCAGGTCCGGCTCGACCTTGAGCACGGTGACCTTGAGGGTGGTCGGAGCCCCGTGAATCTGCAGCGTTACGGTGGACTTGGGCTCCACCCGGGTCTCGAGCTCATCGACCAGCTTCGCGCCGTCAAAGGCCGGCAACAGGTTCTTGAAGCGGGTGAGCCGCGCGTCGAAGTTGCCCTTCTTGGTGACCTCGATGACGCGGATGCGGATGGTGACCGGCTTCATCAGCTCGACCGGCTTCACGTCGGTCTTGGGTGCTTCGCTGGGGGTCGGATCGTCGGGGCCGGTCGACTCGGTTTGGGCGAGGATCACCGGGCTCGGGGGCGGCTCGGCCCAAGCCTGAGACACGCCGAGGAGTCCGAACGCAAAGACGGCGAGCGTCTGGATCTTGGGCTTCACGAAAAACACTTCATTCTCCTACGGACTGCTCTGCTTCCGGCTCGGTCGGCTCTTCATCTTCGTCATCATCATCGGCGTCGTCGAGCCAGATCACGGCCACGCCTTGGTCCTGCGTCACGGTCATGTTGCCGTCGAAGCGCACCGCATCCACGGTGACCTCGCCGACGTCCTCAAAGGGCTCTTGGGCTTGCTCGAGCGGCGCCTCCAGCGAGATCGCCAGCATCGCCGCGGCCGCCACCGCCATGCTCCCCAGCTGCCTGCTCCAGCGCTTGAGCGGGCTCGGCCCCCGCGGCCGGCGGCGTCCCAGCTCAGGCTGGAGCTTCTTGGCCACTCCGGCCTGAAATTCTCGGTCAAAACGGCGATCCACCGAGCGTAGCTCGCGCACCACCTCGTCCCGAAAGCGCGCCTCTTCGGGCCGCAGCTCCGAGGCGAAGGCGCCAAAGTCTCGCTCGGCGACCACCTGCTCGGCCTCGCTCCGGACGAGCTCCATCGCCAGCGGCAAGGTCTCGAGCTCGCCTTCGACGTCGGCCTCGACGCGCTCCATCACCTCCTCGAGGAAGGAGGCCCACTGCCCCTCGCGCTCCGCGACCACCGCCGTCGCCTCGTCGCTGAGCGTGCCTCGTACCACCGCAGGGAGAGTGACGTCATCGAGGGCCGCGATCTTCTCCATGACGGCCGCCGAGAGATCTCCGGGCGGCTCGGGCGTCGCGCGCAGGGCGGTCAAGGTCGCGGCGTCGAGGGGCTCCGCGGAGGCCTCGCCGATCTTGGCCATCACGCCCTGATGAAAGGCGCCAAAGTCGCGCGACTCGACCTCCCGAGCCAGATCGGCCCGGACCGCTTGAGAGAGCGCGGGATCGGCGAGGATGGCCCGCGCCGCTTCGGTGTCGAGTTCGTCGAACATCGTCGTCGTCTAAGCGCCCTGCGGCGCCACGTCCTTTCCTTCGTCCAAGTAGGGCTTGAGCAGCTCCTGGAGGTTGCGCCGCGCGTGAAAGAGCCGGCTCATCACCGTGCCCTTGCTGATCTTGAGGACCTCCGCCATCTCCTCGTAGGAGAGCCCTTCGATCTCGCGCAGGACGATGATCGCCCGGTGCTTGTCCGAGAGCTGGGTCATGGCGTGCTGCACCACCGCGGCGAGCTCCCGGCGGTCGACCGCCTCACTGGGGTGCTCCGGTTTCGGCAGCTGCTCGCTCGCCGCTTGGTCCTCACCGTGGGTCTCGTCGAACTGCACCACGTCCCGCCGGTTCTTCGAGCGGAGGTGGTCCAAGCTGAGGTTGTAGGTGATCCGGTAGAGCCACGTATAAAACGCGGCCGTGCCCTCGTAGCTCGAGAGGTTCTTGTACGCCTTGACGAAGGCCTCTTGGGCCACATCCCAGGCGTCCTCGCGGCTGCGCAAGATGCCGTAAGCCAACGCATAAACGCGCCGCTGGTAGCGCTCGACGAGCTTGCCGAAGGCCTGGTTGTCCCCGTCCAGGGAGGCCTGGACCCATGCCCTCTCCTCTCGGAGCTGGTGATCGCGTGCCGAGGAGTTTTGATCGGTGGATGAACTGTTGGGTTCAGGCATGGTCAGTACTCGGGGGGAAGGACGCTCGACCGCGGCGGCGAATTCAAATGTCGGGGTTAACTCCCTAGCCGTCCGAACACCGTGTCTTGAGCGGCTCGCATGATACGCTCCACGGACATGGCTCGCGCAAGCCAGGCAGCCCTGGAGCGGCTCCTGGGCGAGACGAGAGGCCGCCTCGCCCGGGCAACCTGGCTCGAGGTGGGTCTACTGTTCTCCCTCGGCATCCTCGCGGCGCTCACTGTCGCCACCTTGGCCGCTCGTTTGGGCGCTGGTCGCCTCGTGCTGGGCTGGCTGGAGCTCGGCGTCATCGTTCTGTCGTGCGCCGCCGCCATCCTGCGAACGCGCCGGGCCGCCAGCCCGCGGAGCTCGACCGACGTCGCCTCCTTCGTCGACCGGGTCCTGGGACCCAGCCTCGGGCCCAGCTTTCGCTCGGCGGTCGAGCTCGAACGCGATCGCGGGCGCCCCGGCGAGAGCGAGGCGCTGCGCGATGAGGCGCTGCGCATCGCCGCCGAACGCGCCGCGCAGGTGAACGCCGCGGCCGTAGTGAAGCGGGTGCGGGGGCCGCTGCAAAAGCAGCTCGGACTCGGGCTCCTCGGCGCCGCCGTCGTCGCGACTCTTCTGGGGATCTTCCTGCCCCGGGAGCGCGACCAAGCGCTGGCCGCCCTGACCACCCTCGGGACCTCGGACAGCCCGCTCGTGCCGCTGTCTCCGGAGCCACGCTTCGACGATATCCGGCTGTCCTATCGCTACCCGGCCTACACCCAGCGCTCGCAGACGATCACCGAGAGCGCGACCGGCGAGATCCGCGCGCTGCCCGGCACCGAGGTGACCATCGAGACCAACGC
>Ga0268298_10002393_pt1 | contig 20532 bp, 20 predicted proteins | sample WWTPWeurt_MetaG_FD_194462 | JGI IMG/M metagenome (GOLD analysis project Ga0268298, IMG submission 194462) | Activated sludge microbial communities from WWTP in Nijmegen, Gelderland, Netherland - WWTP Weurt | ecosystem: Engineered > WWTP > Aerobic digester > Activated sludge | place... | reverse complement strand
GGATGGGCGCGGATCGCCGCACGTTGTTCGTCGGTGGGCGCGGTGTCCTGCACGGCCAGCTGGCCTTGCAGTTCCAGCATCGAGATGTTCATCGTCAGCGCCGCCTTGAACAGGCGCTGGGCGTCGTCGCTCGACCAGCCCAGCCGCTGCGACACCAGGTAGGCGGTGATGGCTGCATGGGTCGAGTGATTGACGCCGTACTGCACATGCTCGTTGCCGTCCTGGCGCAGGACCTGGAAGATGGCCAGGTCCTTGTCGCGTTCGATCAGCGTGAGCACCGCGGGCGTCGCCGCCTCCAGGGCCTCTGAAAAGCCTTCGGATGCGCTCTGGCGCAATGCGTCTCCGACCTGGTCGAGCGAGTCGCGCCAGAGGCCGGGCAGGGCGCTGGCCGGTGCCTGGCGGATCACGTCCAGGGGGCTCAGCAACTCGGTCACATCGACCAGGCAGCCCCGTGTGAACAGGGCCTCCATCTGTTCGTGGCTGGCCACCACCTGTCCCCTGGCCAGCAGCAGCGTATGGTCCACATCCCTCACGTTGAATGGCAACGGTGCACCGACGCTCACGCGGTGCCTCACCGCGGACAGCTGAGCAAACTGCATGGAACCCCCGAGAAGATGCGAGCACGACCTGCGGCACGCCCCGTTCTCCCCGGTGACGGATGTTCGGTGCCGCGCACTGACACCATTTCGGTGCAAGTGCCACGAAACTTGAGTGTCCTGGACAACAATTGTCGGGAGATCATGACAGTGCCGGCGTCCAGAAGTGCGAGGTGATCGCAGGTCTTCCACACTGGCTGGCCACCGCAAACCGCAGGGTTCGACCATGCTTCCTCTCGCCAGACGCCCGCGCACGCGTCCCCACCCGGCCGACGACGACCGTCATGCAGTGCTGCATCGGGCGTTCAGGTGGAGCGTCCCGGCGCGCTTCAACATCGCCGAGGTGTGCAGTACGCGCTGGGCCCGACGCACCCCGCGCGCCGTGGCCGTGCAGTGGGAGGACGACACCGGCCGCTCCGGGCAGCTCACCTACCGCGAACTGCAGCAGCAGGCCGATCGCCTGTCGCACGGGCTGCAACGGCTGGGGGTCAGGCCAGGCGATCGGGTGGCGATCGTGATGCCCCAGCGCATCGAGACGGCCATCGCGCACATCGCGGTGTACCAGCTCGGCGCGGTGGCCATGCCGCTGTCGATGCTGTTCGGGCCGGACGCGCTGGCCTACCGGCTCGACCACAGCGAAGCCGTGGTGGCGATCGTCGACGAGAGCGCGATCGACAACCTGAGGGCCGCGCGACGCGAGGTGGCAGGCCTTGCGCAAGTGATCGCCGTGGGTCGTGCGGCAGGACAGGGCGATCTCGACTGGGCCCAGGCGCTGGCTGGCGAGGGCCGGCCGTTCGTGCCGCACGACACCTCGGCAGACGACCCGGCGGTGCTGATCTACACCAGCGGGACCACCGGCCCGCCCAAGGGCGCGCTGATCCCGCACCGGGCGTTGATCGGCAACCTCACCGGCTTCGTGGCCAGCCAGAACTGGTTTGGCTTCGAAGGTGCGACGCTGCAGTCCAGGGCGGTGTTCTGGTCGCCTGCCGACTGGGCCTGGACCGGCGGGCTGATGGACGCACTGTTGCCGACGCTCTACTTCGGCCGCCAAATCGTCGCCTTCCAGGGGCGGTTCTCGCCAGAGGTGGCGTTCGAGCTGATGCAGCGGCATCGGGTGACGCACACCTTCCTGTTTCCGACGGCGCTGAAGGCCATGATGAAGGCGGTGCCCCATCCGGCCGACCGCTACCGGCTGCACCTGCAGGCCATCATGAGCGCCGGCGAGGCGGTGGGCGACGCCGTGTTCGGCTGGTGCCGCGATGAACTCGGCGTGGTGGTCAACGAGATGTTCGGGCAAACCGAGATCAACTACATCGTCGGCAATTGCGGTCGGTCGCTCGATGCTCAGGGCCGTCCGGTGGCCGGCTGGCCTGCCAAGCCCGGCAGCATGGGCCGCGCCTATCCCGGCCACCGCATCGCGGTGATCGACGACGAAGGACGGGAGTGCCCGCGCGGCACACCGGGTGACGTGGCGGTGCACCGGCTCGACGTGCACGGGCAGCCCGATCCGGTGTTCTTCCTCGGCTACTGGAAGAACGAGGCCGCGACGCGCGCCAAGTTCACCGGTGATCCGGCCGACAGTTGGTGCCGCACCGGCGACACGGCGACGATGGATGAGCAAGGCTACCTCTGGTACCAGGGGCGCAGCGACGATGTGTTCAAGGCCGCGGGCTACCGCATCGGCCCGAGCGAGGTGGAGAACTGCCTGGTCAAGCACCCGGCCGTGGCCAACGCCGCCGTGGTGCCCAAGCCCGACCCACAGCGCGGGGCAGTGGTCAAGGCCTATGTCGTGCTGGCGCCGGGCCATGTGGGTGATGCGGCCCTGGTCGAGGCGCTGCAGCAGCATGTCAAGGGCCGGCTCGCCCCGTACGAGTACCCGAAGGAGATCGAGTTCATCGAGGCCTTGCCCATGACCACCACCGGCAAGGTGCAGCGCCGGGTGTTGCGGCTGCGCGAGCAGGAGCGTGCCCAGGCGGTGCCGCAGCCATGAATCCCGCGGGGCCGGATCGTTCACCGTCGAGCGGGAGGCCCGGGCGCTGCGCCTCCACGTCGTGGCGGTGGATCGTTGCGATGGCGGGGGGGCTGGCCCAGGCCGGGCTGATGCCCGCTGCGACAGCGCAAGGCCCGGACGCATCCGCGCCACCCTCCTGCGTGCTGGTGTTCGGGCATGGTCGCAACCTCAGCGACGGCCAGGACGGGGTCAATGCCCTGTGGAACGAGTTGAACCAGTCGTTCAACCAACGCGTGGCCGACGTGCTGCAGACGCAGCATCCGCGGGTCATCTCGATGGTCAGGCCGGTGCAATCCAGGGACTTGTCGGTCAACGTGAGGCAGTTGCTGGCAAGGGCGGCGGCAGAAGGCTGCGATCGGGTGGTCGAGACCACCGTCTTCGGCGAAGCCGACACCGAGCATCTGGTGCTGAGGCTGCGTCTGCATGCGCTGGTGCGCTCCCCAGGGCCGCCGCGAGTCGACGCCGAGTTGCGCATCGGTCCCCCCTTGTCCACGGTGCAGCGCGAGTTGCCGCTGATCGAGCGCAGTGTTGCCCGGGTGATGTCCGGCGAACTGCCGCGCCTGCTCGCAAACGAGATCGCTCCCGCACTGTTGTTGCCAAGTGCGCCGCCATCGGCAATGCCGGTGTCATCGGCGCCGGCCGCGGGCGTGCCGTCTGGGCGGTGAGCATGCATGCCTGCCCCGTTTGGGCTGGCCTGTCCGACATGGCGCACACTCCTGTCCTGACCCGTGCAAGAGGTGATTTCCGATGTCTTCCGTGCTGATTTCCGTCTCCGAGTTGCAGGCCCTGCTGGCGATGCCGGGAGACCGCCTGATGGTGCTCGACCTCACTTTCGACCTGGCCCATCCAGCCGCAGGGGAGCAGGTCTACATGGCCGGGCATGTGCCGGGCGCGATCTACCTGCATCTCGATCGGGATCTTTCAGCGCCCAAGACCGGTCGCAATGGGCGGCATCCGTTGCCGGGGCGCGACGAGTTCGCAGCGCGCCTGGCCCATGTGGGCGCCAGGAACGGCATGCACTTCGTGGTCTATGACGGCAGCGGCGGCATGTATGCGGCGCGGGCATGGTGGATGCTGCGCTGGCTCGGCGAGGCCGACGTGTCGGTGCTCGACGGGGGCATGTCGGCCTGGCGTACTGCCGGCGGCCCGCTCGAGGCGGGGCCCATGTCGCCTCGAGCCGCTGGCGACTTGCGTCCCGCCGCGCAGGGCATGGCCTCGGTGGACTTTGCCGAACTGCTGGCGGCCCATGCCGGGGGGCCATGGACGGTGGTGGATGCTCGCGCCCCCGATCGATTCAGAGGCGAGAACGAGACGCTCGATCCCGTGGGCGGGCGCATTCCCGGGGCGCTGAATCGGTTCTTCCGCGACAACCTGGGGCCCGAGGGCCTGTTCAAGCCGGCGGCTCAACTGCGAGCCGAATGGTCCGCGGTGCTGGCGGGACGCGATCCTGCTCGCGCCGTGCACCAGTGCGGCTCTGGTGTCACCGCATGCCACAACCTGCTGGCGCTGGAGATCGCCGGATTGCAGGGGGGCGCCCTGTATCCAGGCTCGTGGAGCGAGTGGTGCGCACAGCCGGGCGCGCCCATCGCCACCGGTGCCGCGGGCTGACGGGCGCCACGGCCCGTTCATCGCCCGGCTCGGCAGCCGATGTCAGCAACGGCTGGCCTGCTTGGGGATCGGCTGCACGCTGGCGTTGAACGGATCCAGCCCGGAAGCCCGTGAGGGCCTTACCTCGACGCAGCCGCCGCCACTGCGGTAACGGTGTCCCATGGCGGTGGTTTCCTGCTTCAGGGGTTCGGCGGTGCCCAGCTCGCGATCGAGCCGTTCTCCCAGTGTGGGGCGCCTGGAGCGGTCCCGGCCGACGGCTGCAGCGGCGGCAGAAGGGCGCTCGGGGTTGCGCCAGCGCAGGTCCAGCGGCGACGAGGCGCTGCGGTGCGGCACCTCTGCCACGCCCGGCGACGAGGGCACCTCTGGCCAGGTGATCGGCTCCGGCGTCACACCGACCGCGGCGCGGGCGTCCGGCGAGGCCATGTCGGGTGTGCGGCCAGCCGGCGCGACGGTGCGAGCGATCGGCGGCGTTGGTGATGGCCCCCGGCGGGCATCGTCGCTCTTCCCAGGTCGAACTCCCGCATGCTCGGGTGGGCGCGGTGCCGGCCGCTCGTCGTTCAGCAATCGCAGCCAGGTCACCGTGCGAGCGGTTGGCACCTGCTTGGCGCCGGGTGCCATGCGCGTGAGGTGAACGATCGACACGACCAGGCCGACGTGCGCCACCAACACGGCCGCCAGCAGCAGGCCCCGCGGGCCACGGTGGCTCATCGATCCGAGTCGCCGAGTGGCGCAGCCCGGAACTCGAGCAGATCGCCCGGCTGGCACTGCAGCACCTCGCAGATGCGCTCCAGCGTATCGAAGCGCACGCCGCGAACCTTGCCGCTCTTGAGCAGCGAGATGTTCTGCTCGGTGATGCCCACCGCCGCAGCCAGCTCGCGCGAGCGCATCTTGCGACGCGCCAGCATCACATCCAGATTGACGACGATGGGCATGGCCGGCGGCCTCAGACGAAGCTCTCGTTCTCTTCCGCCAGCCGCACCGCCTCGGCCATCACCGTGGCGATGGCCAGCAGCACGGCGCCGCTGAGGATCGAGACATAGTCGTTCCACGAGAGCTCGATGACCAGCAGCCGCTGCCCCGGCGGATTGCCCAGCGTCAGCACGATGCCCACCCAGGCGCGCTGAAACGGCGCCAGCAGCGCCGCGGCCAGCATGGCCCAGGCAAACCGCCGCAACAGCTGCTGGGCGAGGGGGCTGAAGACGCGCCCCTCGCGGTACTCGCCAAACAGCTGCCAGAGCTGCCACAGGGCGTACAGACCCAAGGCAATGGCCGGCAGCGAACCGAGGGCGCCGAACGCCAGCGCCCGATCGTCGATGACGAAGGGGTGATCGCCAAGGCCCGCCATCTGCGGGCCTTTGGCGCGGACCCAGTCGGGTGTGAGCCAGAACAGCGTCGGCACCAGGCACAGCAGTGCCGCGCCCAGCACGGTCAAGGCGCGGACCAGGCGGGTCAAGGTTTGCAGGCCGCGGGGCAGGGTGGGCATGGTTGAATCGGTTGTGCGTTGCGTTGTAGTCAAAAATTAATGTAAAACGATAAGTATTTACTGTCAATCATCGATGCCTCACTCGAGCAAAGTCGAGTCACGGCGGGTTGCGGCACACTCGGCCACCGTGGCGCTGGGGCCGGCATCCGCGCAGGCGCAACGGCCGGGCACGGTGCCTCGAGTTCGACCCGCGCTGCCACGCCCCTGACCGCCCTCTCCACCGCGCCCACGATCCAGAGTCAGCCCATGGCCCGCAAGGACAAGCACGTCAGCGAAACCCCCGCCACCCAGATGCTGCGCAAGGCCGGCATCGGATTCACCGAGCATGTCTACGACTACGTCGACCACGGCGGCACGGCTGAGTCATCCCGACAGTTGGGTTGGCCCGAGCACTCGGTGGTCAAGACGCTGGTCATGCAGGACGAGCGGGCCGAGCCGCTGATCGTGCTGATGCATGGCGACAAGCAGGTCAGCACCAAGAACCTGGCGCGCGCCATCGGCGCGAAGTCGATCGAGCCTTGCGCTCCCGACGTGGCACAGCGGCACAGCGGCTACCTGGTGGGCGGCACCTCGCCCTTCGGCACGCGCAAGGCGATGCGGGTCGTGGTCGAGCGCAGCATCCTGGCGCTCGACAAGATCCTGATCAATGGCGGCCGCCGAGGCTATCTGGTGGGCATCGCGCCGCAGGTGCTGACCGATCTGCTGGACGCCCGCCCGGTGGATTGCGCGCTGTGAGCGACCTCGACGATCGCGGCCTCGGCGATCGCATCGCCGGTCGTACACTGCTGATCCGCTTGCCCGTTCACGCATGAATTCGATCGCTTCGCCCCTGGCCGTGCTCGCGGCCTACCTCATCGGCTCGCTGTCCTTCGCGGTGATCATCAGCCGGCTGATGGGCCTGTCCGATCCGCGCAGCTATGGCTCCGGCAACCCAGGCGCCACCAACGTGCTGCGTTCGGGCAACAAGGCTGCCGCCATCCTCACCCTGGTATTCGATGCCCTCAAGGGCGTGGTGCCGGTGCTGGTGGCGCAGTGGCTGGCGCCCCGCTACGATTTCGGCGAGACGACCATCGCCTTCGTCGGCCTGGCGGCCTTCATGGGGCACCTGTGGCCGGTGTTCTTCGGGTTCAAGGGTGGCAAGGGCGTGGCCACGGCGGCCGGCGTGATGCTGGCTCTCAATCCCTGGCTCGGTCTGGCCACCCTGGGTCTGTGGATCGCCGTGGCGGCGACCTTCCGCTATTCGTCGCTGGCGGCACTGGTGGCGGCGGTGTTTGCGCCGTTCTGCCAACTGTTGGTGTGGGGGGGCTCGCCGTTGGTGCTGGCGATCGCAGCGATGAGCCTGCTGCTGATCTGGCGCCACACGGCCAACATCCAGAAGCTGCTGGCCGGCACGGAATCCAGGCTGGGCCAGAAGGCGCCGGCTGGCGCGCAGGCCCGGCCTGAACCGAAGCATGGCGACGGACATGGGCACCAGCATGGCCATCATCACGGCCACGGCCACGGCCACGGTCACGGCAAGCACAAGTCGAGACACTGAGTTCAAACATTGGCGGTGCCCAGGGCACGCCGCAAGCCAGGAGAGATGATGGTTCAGCGATACGAGGTGGGCGCCCGCATGTCGGAGATGGCCGTGCACAACGGTGTGTGCTACCTGGCCGGCCAGGTGGCGGTGGGCGGTGCGCCGTCGATCGAGGAGCAGACCCGTGAGGTGCTGGCCGCGATCGATGCCTTGCTGGCCAAGGCGGGCACCGACAAGACCCGGATCCTGCGCGCGCAGATCTTCCTGGCCGACATTGCGGATTTCCCCGGCATGAATTCGGTGTGGGACACCTGGGTGGTGCCCGGACACACGCCGCCGAGGGCGACGGTGCAGGCGGCACTGGCCAAGCCCGAGTGGAAGGTCGAGATCGTCGTCACGGCGGCGCTCTGATCCGTTGCACGCCGCTCGACGAAAGGTCCGACCATGGCCCAGGAATCCCGCCGTTCGATCATCGGCCTGGTGGCGTTGGTGCTGTGCGTCAGCGTGGCGAGTCAGCTCTGGGGTTGGCGGCAGGAGGTCTCGATCGGTCGCGACATCGCGCGCGCTGCGGGGCCGGGCGACATCCAGATGATCTCGTCGGACACCTGCGTGTACTGCCGGGCCGCACGCCGCTGGTTCAGCGAGAAGGGCGTGCAGTTCTCCGAGTGCTCGGTCGAGCGCGATGCGGCCTGCGCCGACCGCTACCGGGCCCTGGGCATGCCGGGCACGCCGGTCATCGTGGTGAAGGGCGAGGCGCAGCTCGGCTTCAACCCCGACCGGGTGCGCCAGCGCCTGTCAGCCGGCTGACGCGCCGCCCAGCCTCTACAGGCCCAGCCGGGCCGGGTCGCCTCGACCCAGTCGCACCAGTTCGGGCTCGCCGCCGGTCAGGTCGATCACCGTGGTGGGCGCCATCGGGCAGGCCCCGGCATCCACCACCGCATCGAGCAGTTTTTCGTAGCGCTGGCGGATCTCGTGCGCATCGTTGAGCGGCTCGCTTTCGCCCGCAGGGATCAGGGTGGTGGCAGCCAGCGGCTGGCCCAGCACGGCCAGCAGGTCCTGCATCACCCGGTGGTCCGGAACCCGCAGGCCGATCGTGCGTCGCGACGGATGCGACAACCGACGCGGAACCTCCTTGGTGGCGTCGAGGATGAAGGTGTACGGACCGGGCGTGCCCAGCTTGAGCAGCCGATATTGGCGGTTGTCCACCCTGGCGTAGCTGGCCAGTTCGGACAGATCGCGACACAGCAGCGTGAGGTGATGGCGCTCGTCCACCTGCCGGATGCGGCGCATGGCTTCGGCTGCCGCCTTGTCATCCAGGTGGCAGACCAGTGCATAGCTCGAGTCGGTGGGCACCGCGCACACCCCGCCGTCGTGCAGGATCTGCGCGGCCTGCTTGAGCAGCCGCGGCTGTGGGTTGTCGGGATGGACTTCGAAGTACTGTGACATGGCCGATCGGCGCCGACGCCTGCGACCGCTGTCGCGCCGTCGACGACCCGGCGATTATCGGGGGTGGGCGGGCTTCAGCGGGGCGCCCGCTGCACCCGGCCGTCCAGCGCCAGCCACACCGGATCGAGCGAGCCCGGCAAGTCGGGCAGCGCGCCCAGTTCGATGCGGCTCTCGCCCGGGGCGTGGAAATCGCTGCCTCTCGAGGCCAGCAGGTCGAACTCGCGGGCCATGTCGGCAAAGCGGCGCGACTCGGCCTCGCTGTGGCTGCTGGTCAGCACCTCCACCGCCTGCCCGCCGTGGGCCTTGAACTCGGAGAACAGTGCGTACTCCTCATTGGGCGTGAGCCGATAACGCGCAGGATGGGCGATCACGGCGATGCCGCCGGCTTGGGTGATCCATCGCACGGCGTCGCCCAGCCGGGCCCAGCGGTGCTCCACGTAGCCGGGCTTGCCCGGCTTGAGGAAGTGACGGAACACCTCGCCGGTGTCGCTGCAGGCGCCGGTCTCGACCAGCCAGCGCGCGAAATGGGTGCGCGAGATCAGGTCGGGATTGCCGACATAGCGCTGTGCACCTTCGAAGGCACCGTGCAATCCCACCTTCGCCAGGCCTTCGGCCATCTCTTGTGCGCGGCGCAGGCGCCCGGAACGGGTGGCCGTGAGGCCATCCGCCAGCGCACGATCCTGTGGATCGAACCCCAGACCCACGATGTGGACCGTCTCGCCGACAAAGGTGACCGAGATCTCGACGCCGCTGAGCCAATCCAGCCCCGCCGCCGCCGCGGCAGATGCGGCCTCGGCCTGGCCGCCGAGTTCGTCGTGGTCGGTCAGGGCCCACAGCTCCACCCCTCGGGCCTTGGCGCGGCGGGCCAGTTCGGTCGGCGCCAGCGTGCCGTCGGAGTGTGTCGAGTGGCTGTGGAGATCGGCGTTGAGCAGGTGCACGTCGGCCATTGTAGGAAGTGGGGGGGCGTCGCCTGATCCCGCATCGGCCGGCACCGCCGCGGCGGCTCAGGGCATGAGGCGCAGCAGGCGTCCGTCGGCGTTGTCGGTGAGCAGGTAGACCCAGCCGTCAGGGCATTGGCGCACATCGCGGATGCGCTCGTTCAGCGCTTGCAGCATGCGGGTCTCGCGCAGCACCTTGGTGCCATCCAGCTCCAGTCGCAGCAGTGCCTGGCCGCGCAGCGCGCCGATGAGCAGCTGGCCATTCCAGCCGGGATAGCGCTCGCCCGCGACGAAGGCCATGCCGCTGGGGCCGATCGAGGTGGGCACCCAGTAGGTCAGCGGTGCCACCACGTCGGCGCGCTCGGTGCCCTCGCCGATGCGCGTGCCGGTGCCGTAGTTGCGGCCATGGGTGATCACAGGCCAGCCATGGTTGGTGCCGGGGCGCGTCAGGTTGAGTTCGTCGCCGCCCTGCGGTCCGTGCTCGTGTGTCCACAGCGCGCCGGTGCCCGGATGGATGGCCGCGCCCTGGACATTGCGGTGGCCCCAGCTCCAGATCTCCGGCCTGGCGTCGGTGCGCCCCACCAGCGGGTTGTCGGTCGGCACGCGGCCATCGGCCTCGACGCGCACCACCTTGCCGAGGTGGTTGGACAGGTTCTGCGCATCGTCCTTGCGGAAGAACCGGTCGCCGAGCGTGATGAACAACCGTCCATCCGGCGCGAAGGCCAGCCTCGAGCCGAAGTGCAGGATGCTGTCCACCTTGGGCGCCTGGCGGAAGATCACCTGCACCTCGCTCAGGCTGGCGCCGTCCTTCTCGGCCTGCAGCTTGCCGCGGGCCACGGCGGTGCCGTTGGTGCCATGTTCACCGGCCTCGGCATAGCTCCAATACACCAGGCGATTGGCGGCGAAGGCCGGATCCAGCACCACATCGAAGAGACCGCCCTGTCCGCGAGCGACCACCGCGGGCACCCCGGCCACTGCAGGGCTGAGCTTGCCATCGGCAGAGACGATTCGCATGCGCCCCGGGCGCTCGGTGACCAGGAAGCGGCCCTCGGGAAGGCAGGCCAGGCCCCAGGGATTGACCAGCCCATGGGCCACCGTCTGCACCTGCGGTGCCGCGGCGGCGCCGGCGGCCACCATCACGCCAACGAGGCAGGCGGCCAGCCCCTTGGCCGCGCTCCACAGCCTGTTGCTGCACGTTTCGGGAGAGGGGGGTCGCCATGCGGATCATCGGAGATCTCCTGGTGTGTCGCAGCTCGCGGGCAGGCGCGCGAGTTCAATCGAGCAGGGTCCTTTGCATGCCGGACAGCTCGTCATGCCGCGGCCTGGACCACCATCTGCACCCGCTGCTGGCCCTGGAACTCGTCCAGGCCCAGGCGATAGGCGAGCCTCACGCGCGCGGCCACCGGTTCGGCATGACCGAACCAGATCGCATCGCGCAACTGGCCCGCGTGCCGCACCCGCAGCTTGAGGTGCTTCTCGCCCACCAGTCGCTGCTGCAGCACGTCCACCTCGTCGCAGAAGACCGGCGCCTCGAAGCCCTGGCCCCACACCTGCGCCTCGAGCTGCTGCACGGTGGCGGCATTGAAGTACTCCAATGGCAACGGCCCATCGGTGGGCAGCGTGAGATTCAGGTCGGCGGGCAGCAGCCACTCCTGCGCCACGCGGGCCAGCGCCTCGCCGAAGGCGCCCACGCCGGCCTCGGCCAGGGTGCACCCGGCGGCCATGGCATGGCCGCCGAAGCGCAGCAGCAGCCCAGGATGGCGCTTGGCCACCAGATCGAGCGCATCGCGCAGGTGAAAGCCCGGAATCGATCGGCCCGAGCCCTTGAGCAGCCCATCGGCGCCGCGGGCCAGCACGAAGGTGGGCCGGTGCAGCCGGTCCTTGAGGCGCCCTGCGACGATGCCGACCACGCCCTCGTGGAAGCCTTCGTCGAACAGCACCAGGGCCGGCGGTGGATCGCCTTCGGGCATCAGGTCGTCGAGGCGCCGCTCGGCCTGCTCGCGCATGCCCGACTCGACATCGCGTCGCTCGCGGTTGATCGCGTCGAGCCGATTGGCCAGCTCGGCCGCGCGGGCGGCATCGTCGGTGCGCAGGCATTCGATGCCCAGCGTCATGTCGGCCAGGCGGCCCGCCGCGTTGATGCGTGGGCCCAGGGCGAAGCCGAAGTCGAAGGCCGAGGCCCGGGCCGCCTGCCGCCCCGCGGCGGCGAACAGGGCCGCCACGCCCGGCTGCATGCGGCCGCAGCGGATGCGCTTGAGCCCCTGCGCCACCAGGCGGCGGTTGTTGTCGTCCAGGCGCACCACATCGGCCACCGTGCCCAGCGCCACCAGGTCGAGCAGTGCGTCCAGCCGGGGCTGGGTGGCAGCGTCGAAGCGGGCGCGCGATCGCAGCTCGGCGCGCAAGGCCAGCAACACGTAGAACATCACGCCCACACCGGCCAGTGCCTTGCTGGGGAAGGCGCAGCCGGGCTGGCTCGGGTCGACGATCACGTCGGCATCGGGCAACTCGATGCCCTGGTCGCCGACGGCGGGCAGGTGGTGATCGGTGATCACCACCTTCAGGCCTCGGGCCCGGGCATGGGCCACGCCGGCCAGGCTGGCGATGCCGTTGTCGACGGTGACCAGCACCTGCGGCCGCTGGGCCAGCGCCAGGTCGACGATGGCCGGCGTCAGCCCGTAGCCGTGCACCTGTCGGTCGGGAACGACATAACACAATTGTTCAGCGTGCGCGCCCAGCATCGCCAGGCCGCGCAATGCCACCGCACAGGCCGTGGCACCGTCGCAGTCATAGTCGGCCACGATGCAGATGCGCTGCCGATGCTCGATGGCATCGGCCAGCAGCGCGGCCGCGTCGGCACTGCCTGTCAACTGGTCGGGGGGCAGCAGGCGGGCCAGGCCGTCATCGAGGTCTTCAGGGGATCGCACCCCGCGGGCCGCGAACAGTCGCGCCAGCAGCGGGTGCACGCCGGCCTGCTCGAGCGCGAACGCCACGCGCGGCGGCACGTCGCGGGTGTGCAGGCGCAACGCGGTCACAGCGACTCCAGCAGGGGCTGCGGGGCGATGCGCCGCCACCTCGCGCCGAGGCGATGCCACAGCCCTTGCGGACGAGCCGCCAGATGCACCGCTCGCCGCTCGCCGCACAGGGTGAGCATGGCCTCTGAAGGGCGGGACAAGGCCTGGGCGATGGGCCCGGCATCGAGCGATTGCCAAGCCTCGCACCAGGCGACCCAATCCTCTGCCAACGCGGGGTCGCGCAGCCGATCGTCCAGTACGCCTTGGGGTTCGCGATCGGTGGGGGGCAGGCGACCGCAGCTACTGCACCACAAGGAGTTCACCGGCCACAGCCCGGCATCTTCGCGCGCGAGGTTCACGGCGTGGCGGTGCAGCACCATCTGTACCTCGTTCTGAAGGCGGCGCCAGGGCCGGGCCTGGGCCTGGCGCGGCACCCAGTGCGAGATGTCTCGTCCGATGACGCGATCGAGCGAGGCTGTGGCCAGGCCATCGAACATCGGGTGCACCGCCAGCCAGCGGTCTGCGGCCAGCCAATGCAGGCGGATGCCCCCGTCGTCGAACAGCGGTGCTACCGCCTCGAGCAAGGTCCTGGACACCTCGTCATCCAGCGACAGGGCCTTCGGGTGCCTCAGCGTCACCCGATCGGCGCCGGCTTCGAGGTGCACCGGGGTCAGCAGCGCCCAGGCCCGGGGTTCGCCAACGGCGGCGTCCAGCCCGGCAGACCGTGCTGCCAGGGCGGCCCAGGGCAGGGCGCCATCGGCCACCGGCCAACCACGCTGGCGGGCCAGTTCGCGCTCGTGCGGGGTGCTCAGGCTGGATTCATCAGGCTGATCGACCGTCACCGGGGCGGCATCGGTCGCTGGCGCCAGATGGGCCAGCAGGCGCTCGAGGTGCGGCAGGGCCAGCGAATGGATTGCCTGGCGGCCGGCCTCGCTGAGCACACCGGCGAATGGAACGATCAGGTGCATGGACGGCATGCATGATACGCAGCGAGCATTGCGCCCACGCCGTCGGGCCCATGCGGTGCAGGCGGGTCGCCCAGTGTGGCTGATAGCATCGGCGCTCCATGAATTGGCCCTACGAATGGCAAATCGGCTGGCGCTACACGCGTGCAGGCCGGACGGGTCGCCGCAACGGCTTCATCTCGTTCATCTCGGCGGTGTCGATGCTGGGCATCGCGCTGGGCGTGGCCGCCCTGATCATCGTGCTGTCGGTGATGAACGGCTTCCAGAAGGAAGTGCGTGACCGCATGCTGTCGGTGATCCCGCACATCGAGGTGATGTCCGGCGACGGTGGCGCGTTGCCCGACTGGCAGGCCACGGCGCGACGCGCACGGGCGCATCCGGCGGTGAAGGGGGCAGCGCCGTTCGTGGCCGCGCAGTCGCTGATTGCCCGCGGTGACGAGATGCGTGGTGCCGTGGTGCGCGGCATCGTTCCGGCTGAGGAAGCCTCGGTCACCGACATGGCGGCCCGGCTGCGCGACACCACGCTGGCCCGGCTGGAGCCGGGGGCCTGGCGCATCGTGCTGGGGGCCGAACTGGCACGCGCGCTGAGGGTGCGCGAGGGCGATTCGGTGACGCTGGTGGCGCCCGGTGGCCAGGTCACGCCGGCGGGCGTGGTGCCGCGGCTGAAGGCCTTCACCGTGGCCGGCACCTTCGATTCGGGCCACTACGAGTACGACTCGACGCTGGCGCTGATCCACCTCGAGGATGCGCAGCGGCTGTATCGCCTCGAGGGCCCGGCAGGCGTGCAGTTGCGCCTGGCCGATGCACAGGCGGCGCGCTCGGTGGCCTCCGACCTGGTGGGCCGGCTGGAGCCCGGGCTGATGGTGCGCGACTGGACGCGCACCAACCGCAACTGGTTCGATGCGGTGCAGATCGAGAAGCGCATGATGGGCATCATCCTGACGCTGATCGTCGCGGTGGCGGCGTTCAACCTCGTGTCGACGCTGGTGATGACGGTGACTGACAAGCAGGCCGACATCGCCATCCTGCGCACCCTGGGCGCCAGCCCTCGATCGGTGATGGGCATCTTCGTCGTGCAGGGCGCTGCCAGCGGGGTGATCGGCACCCTGTCCGGCGTGATGCTGGGCCTGCTGGTGGCCTTCAACATCGACACGCTGGTGCCGGCGATCGAGCGCCTGCTGGGCGTGGCCTTCCTGCCGGGCAGCATCTACCTGATCAGCCGCATGCCCAGCGATCCGCAGTGGGGCGATGTGTGGCCCATCGCCCTGGTGTCGTTGGCGCTGGCCTTCATCGCGACGCTCTACCCCAGCTGGCGCGCCAGCCGCGTCAATCCAGCCGAGGCGCTGCGCCATGAGTGAGCCGGTGCTGCAGGCGATCGACCTGCACAAGCGCTTCCGCGAGGGGCGTGGCAGCGAGGCGCTCGATGTGACGGTGCTGCGCGGCGTGAGCCTGCGCATCGAGTCAGGTCAGACGCTGGCAGTGGTGGGATCCTCGGGTTCAGGCAAGAGCACGCTGCTGCACCTGCTGGGCGGCCTGGACGCGCCCAGCTCGGGCCAGGTGCGGCTGATGGGTCGCGACCTGGCGTCGTTGGACGCCACCGAGCAGGGGCGTTGGCGCAATCGGCACCTGGGCTTCGTCTACCAGTTCCATCACCTGCTGCCTGAATTCAGCGCACTGGACAACGTGGCCATGCCGTTGCGCATCCGCCGCGAGCCCGAGTCTCACGCGCGGGCGCAGGCTGCGGCGATGCTGGCCCGCGTCGGCCTCGCCGACCGAAGCCAGCACCATCCGGCGCAGCTGTCGGGCGGCGAGCGCCAGCGGGTGGCGATCGCGCGCGCGCTGGTCACCCGCCCCGCCTGCGTGCTGGCCGACGAGCCCACCGGCAACCTGGACCGCGAGACGGCCGACGCGGTGTTCGCGCTGATGCTCGAATGCGCCCGCGAGCAGGGCACGGCCTTCGTGGTCGTCACCCACGACCAGGCGCTGGCCTCGCGCTGCGGCGACGTGCTGCAATTGGCTCGATAGGGCACTTGCGCCCAGCCGACCGAGCGGTTCATCCACTCCTGATCACACCTTACCTTTCGACATGGCTTCCAGTCTTCTCGCGCTGCTCGACGACATTGCGACCCTGCTGGATGACGTGGCGGTGATGGGCAAGGTCGCCGCCCAGAAGACAGCCGGCGTGCTGGGCGATGACCTGGCGCTGAATGCCCAGCAGGTGGCCGGCGTGAGCGCCGAGCGCGAACTGCCGGTGGTGTGGGCCGTGGCGCGCGGCTCGATGCTCAACAAGGCCATCCTGGTACCGCTTGCCCTGGCCATCAGCGCCTGGGCACCCTGGGCGGTGACGCCCTTGCTCATGGTGGGCGGTGCGTTTCTCTGTTATGAGGGCTTCGAGAAGCTGGCGCATCGGATGCTGCACTCGCGGGCCGAGGACGAGCAGGCCCACGCGCAGCTCACTCAGGCGGTGGCCGATCCGTCGGTGGACCTGGTGGCGTTCGAGCGCGACAAGGTCAAAGGGGCGATCCGCACCGACTTCATCCTGTCGGCCGAGATCATCGCCATCACCCTGGGCACGGTGGCCACGGCGCCGATGCTTCAGCGGGTGCTGGTGCTGGCGGGCGTGGCGGTGCTGATGACCATCGGCGTCTACGGCTTCGTGGCCGGCATCGTGAAGCTCGACGACGCCGGGCTGTGGCTGAGTCGGCGCCCGGGTGCCTGGTCGCGTCGGGTGGGCCTGTGGCTGATGGCGGCCGCGCCGCGGCTGATGAAGCTGCTGTCGGTGGCCGGCACCGTCGCGATGTTCCTGGTCGGCGGCGGCATCCTGGTGCACGGCGTGCCGTGGCTCACCCATGCGATCGCCGACAGTGCCCAGCGGCTCGGCCCCGCGCTGGGGTGGGTCTGGCCCCATGTGGCCGATGGGCTGGTGGGGGTGCTGGCCGGTGCCGTGGTGCTGGCGGTGGTGAGCGCCGCGCAGCGGGTGCTGCGTCCTGCATCCCGCAGGGCCTGACTCAGCCTGGGCAGACGCCGGCAGACGTGGTCAGCGCGCGGCGCCGGACAGTGCGCGCTGGGCCTTGACGGCCTGCCCGAGTTCGATTACCGCCATCGCGTAGTAGGCCGACCAGTTGTATCGCGTGAGGGCATAGAAGTTCTGTGTGCCGACCACATGCGTGGCGGCTGCCGCGCCGTTCTGCAGCTCGATCAAGGCCAATGGGCCATCGTGCATGCGCGCGCCGTCGGGCAGCACCGCACCCTGTGCCTCCATGTCGGCCGCTGTGAAGCTGGGCAGGATGTCCGGCAACAGCAGGGCAGCGCGTGCGGCGGTGTCCGTGGGCGCGGTGACCGGATAGTGTGTGGCCCCCCCGGGTTTCCATCCAAATGAAGCCAGGTAGTGCGCCACGCTGCCGATCACGTCACCGGCGTTGTGGGCCATGTCCACGTGACCGTCGCCGTCGAAATCGATCGCGAAGCGACGGATGCTGCCGGGCATGAACTGGCCCAGGCCGATGGCGCCGGCATACGAGCCCTGCACCTTGGCCGGATCGGCGCCTTCGACATGGGTCAGCACCAGGAAGTGCCCCAGCTCGTCCTTGAAGAATGCGCTGCGGTCTTTGCGGCCCGGCGGAAAGTCGAAGGCCAGCGTGGCGAGGGCGTCCAGGACGCGAAACCCGCCGGTCATGCGGCCGAAGAATGTCTCGACGCCGATGATGCCGACCACCACCTCGGCCGGCACGCCATAGCGCTGCTCGGCCGCCAGGAGCCAGTGCTCGTGGGCGCTCCAGAAGGCCACGCCGGCCTGGATGCGCCGGGCCTCGATGAAGCGTGCGCGATAGGCGGCCCAGTTCTTGGCGGTACCAGCCGGCGGCGGCATGATCAGTCGGGCCACCGCGGGCACGTAGCGGGCCTTTCCCAGGGTTTGCTCGATCCAGTCTCGATCGAGCTGGTGCGAGTTGGCGATGTCGTCCATCCACTTCGCGACGTCCTGGCGGTGCAGGTACGCCGTCGGCGTCGACGCGGCGCCCGAGGGGGCGCGCGCCACTGGGCGAGGTCGGGGCTTGGCCGCTTCGACGGTGGATTGGGCGGCCAGCATGCCGATGCCGATCAAGCCCGCGGCCAGCACCGCCGCGGCACGGGGCGGCCGGCGATGAACGACGGTTGCTCGCATGCGGCGATTATCGGCGCGAGGCCGCTGCACCCCATGACGGCGGCAACCCGGCAGGCGCGACGACAGGCCGGGTCGCAGGCGGCCCGCCAGCACAGGCTCTCACAGCCCTACGACCTGGCGGCAGCTGCGCTGCGACACGCGGCCAGCGCGCGGTCGAAGCGACCCTTCCAGTCGGCACCGGGCAGCCGCCGTCCGGTGGGGCCGTAGCGCAGTCGATCGAGGTCGTCGAGGGCACGGGCCAGGGCTTCACCGGCGTCACCCTTGGATTCGCGCACCAGTGCGGCCAGGGTTCGAGGGCCCTCGTGCGCGCGGGCATGGATGCCCAGCCTGAACAGCCCCTGCCGAACATGCGCATGCAAGCGCAACCACGGATCGATGCGGCGGCGGTCGAGCCAGGCCCACAGGGCCGCGCCCGAGGCCACCGAGCTGACCGCCATCAACAGCACCAGCACCAGTTCCTGCCAGGACGGCGCACTGAAACCCAGCGACTCGAGCAGGTCGAACTGGCGCGTGCGCGAGTAACTCATCACCCACTGGTTCCAGCGGTTGTCCATCGACTCGAACGCATGCTTCAAGTAGATCATCAACTCGGGATTCACATCGCGCAGCGCGTTGACCATGGCGTTGGATCGTGGCGGCAGCGGACGGCTGGCATTGACCCGCTCCGGGGCGACGGCCGCCGTCGGGTCGGCACGTCGCCAGCCGGCCCCGTCCTGCCAGTATTCCGCCCAGGCATGGGCGTGGCTCTGTCGCACCACCTGCCATCCATCCACATCCCGCGGTTCGGCACCCTGGTAGCCGCTGACGATGCGCGCCGGAATGCCCATGGCGCGCATCATCACCACGAAGCTCGCGGCGTAGTGCTCGCAGAAGCCCTCGCGTCGATCGAACCAGAACTCGTCCACCGCATGCCGCCCGTACTCGCCGGGCACCAGCGTGTAGCTGAACTTCTGGGTGCGGATGTGGGTCATCAGCTCCAGGGCCAGTTGGTCGGCGGTGGCACCTGCCAGGCGCGGGTCTTGTCGGAGCTTCAACGCCCAGGTGATGGCGCGCGGATTGCTTTGGTCGGGCAACTGGGTCAGGCCACGCAGCGAGGCATGCCAGGTCGTCGGCCCGTGCTCGAAGCGCGTCCACGCCTTGGCCGACACCCTGATGCGTTCGCCCACCAGGCGATCGGTCTGCCAGCGAAGCTGGTCGTCCATCGTGAATGTCCAGCCGGTCACGAACGGTGCCGACTCCACCAGCGGAGGCGTGACCTCGAGCAGCGGCAGCAGCGGCAACCGGATGGGCTCGATGATCATCTCGTAGCTGCGCGGAAGCCCGGCGATGCGGATCTCCGGCATCGTTCGAGGCGCGTCGGCGGCCGGCGGTGGAGGTGCCGTCCATTCGAGGCCGTCGAAGCGAGTCAGCACGGGCCCGCGAAAGTACAGCTGTGCCGAGGAAGGGGGCTCGGTGGCGAAGCGCACGCGAAAGGCGATCGAGTCGTCGTTGGCGACATGCGCCACGCCGCCCATGCGCATCGTGCCGGACAGGCCGGTGCGGCCGATCGCGTCCTGCGGCAGCCCCCACAACGGGCCGATGCGGGGGAACAGCAGGAACAGCGCGGCCATCAGCGGCAGGCCCAGGATGGCCGACCGGGCCGCGATCATCGCGGCTCGCCGCAGCGGGGGCTTGCCCACGGGCATGCTGGCCAGCACTTGTGCCGTCAGCAGTCCCCAGGTGGACACCAGCATGGCCAGGGCAGTGAGCAGCGATTGCGAGTACAGGCACTGCGTGAGCACCAGGAAGAAGCCGAGGAAGAAGACCACCAGTGCATCGCGACGCCCACGCAGCTCGAGCGTCTTCAACGACAGCAGGATGACCAGCATCGTCACCCCGGCTTCCTTGCCGAGCAGGGTTCGTTCGCTCCACAGCGTGAGCATCACGGCCAGTGCCATCACGGCCAGCACCGGCCAACGACCCGGCAGAGGCTGGTTGCGCAGCGCGATGGCGGCCCGCCACACCAGCACCACGGCAGCGAGCGCCACACACCAGCCCGCCAGGTGCGTGGCGTGCGGCACGATGGTCCAGCCGATCACGGCCAGCTGGAACATCGTGTCGCGCGCCTCGCGAGGCAGATGGGTCCAGCGCACCCGCGGCGATGCGCTCTCGCCGGGCAGGGTGGAGGCTGCAGTGGTGCTCATCGAATCGCCCCGGCTGGCCAGCAGGCCAGCAACTGCAGCGCCTGTCGGCGGTGACCGTCGCCCGTGGCGCAAGCCACCTCGTGCCCGGGCAATCGCAGCCCGTAGTTCAGTCCGAGCCGGTCGGCCATCAGCACCCATGCCGCCAGGCGCGAGAGTTGTGCTTCAAGGTCGAGGGCCGAGTGGTTCCGCAGGTCCAGCCACAGCTCCTGGTTGGCCGAGGAACTGGCGTCCCGGCTGATCAGTTCATTGCTCCGGGCCATCTTCTTCCACACCACCTGCCGGATCGGGTCGCCCCGGCGATAGGCTCGCACGCCCTCGAACTCTGCTCCTCCGCCCTGCTGCCGGGCCGCGCGGGCCATGCCCGGCGACGGGGCCAGCCCGGGCAAGGGATGCGCCGGCTGCTCGGGCTTGGGGTAGACCAGCACTTCTGCGGCGGGGCGCCAGACCGTCCAGGCGCGAAACAGGCCCAGCGGGAAGTTGGTCTCGGCGGTGATGGTGGGCAGCACGTGGCGCCCGCGCTGTGCGGGCACGAAACTCAGGCGTGCCTGGCCGCTGCCGTGGTCCGGCGCATCCACCCACGCCATGCCCTTGTGGCCCGCCCGATAGATGC
>Ga0268298_10002392_pt1 | contig 20532 bp, 14 predicted proteins | sample WWTPWeurt_MetaG_FD_194462 | JGI IMG/M metagenome (GOLD analysis project Ga0268298, IMG submission 194462) | Activated sludge microbial communities from WWTP in Nijmegen, Gelderland, Netherland - WWTP Weurt | ecosystem: Engineered > WWTP > Aerobic digester > Activated sludge | place... | reverse complement strand
CATGAAGCGCCTGGCTGCGGGACTAAGCTCAAAAGCAGGCTCACCCTCAGCCCCCCAACCATCGCCACCGCCTCAACCGCCCCCATGCGCCTCCCGCCCCACCCCGCCGGCCTGCTTTTCCTGGGCAGCTCCGCCAACGCCGCGGACGGCAGCCTCGACGTGGCGGGCAGCGTCGTGCAGATGGTTCTCGGGCTGGGCCTGATCATCGCCCTGCTGATTGCCAGCCTGTACATTCTCAAGCGCCTGGGCGCCGGCCGGGGCTCGGCCGCAGGCCTGGTTAAGGTGCGCGGAGCCACGGCCGTCGGCCCCCGCGAGCGGGTTGTGCTCGTCGAAGTGGCCGGCAAGATCCTCGTGCTTGGCGTGGCCCCCGGCCGCGTCTCGGCCCTTCACACCCTGGACGCCGCAGACCTGCCCGGCACACCCGGCGCAACGCCGGCCTCCCCCAGCGGCGGCAGGGATTTCCAGAGCTGGCTCAAAGAGACGCTGGAGCGTCGCCCCCGATGACCACCCGACCGCTCATCCGCCCCGCGCTGGCGCTGCTTCTCCTCGCCCCGCTGCCGCTGCTCGCCCAGGCCCTGCCCGCGCTCACCAGCACGCCCGCGGGTGCAGGTGGCACGCAGTACAGCCTGTCGGTGCAAACCCTGCTGCTGCTCACTTCCCTGAGCTTCCTGCCGGCAATCGTACTGATGATGACCAGCTTCACCCGGATCATCATCGTCATGTCGCTGCTGCGCCACGCCCTGGGCACCCAGACATCGCCGCCTAACCAGGTGATCGTCGGCCTGTCCCTGTTCCTGACCTTTTTCATCATGGCGCCGGTAGCCGATAAGGTTTACACCGAGGCCTGGCTGCCCCTGTCCGAAAACCGCATCACCTTCAACGAGGCCATCGACCGCGCTACCGTGCCGGTCAAAGGCTTCATGCTCAAGCAGATCCGCGAGCCCGACCTCAACCTGTTCTCCAAGCTCGCCAAAACGCCGCGGGTCGAAAAGGCCGAAGACCTGCCGATGCAGGTCGTCATTCCGGCCTTCGTCACCTCCGAACTCAAAACCGCTTTCCAGATCGGCTTCATTGTCTTCATTCCCTTTCTCATCATCGACATGGTCGTCGCCTCCGTGCTGATGTCGATGGGCATGATGATGATGAGCCCGGCCATCGTCTCGCTGCCGTTCAAGATCATGCTGTTCGTGCTCGTCGATGGCTGGACCCTGCTGATCGGCTCCCTCGTGCAAAGCTTCGGATAGGACATGCCATGACGCCCACTACCGTCATCGACCTCGGCCGCCAGGCACTCGAACTCACCCTGCTGGTGTCGGCCCCGCTTTTCATCGCCGCGCTGGTCACCGGTCTGCTCGTCTCCATCTTTCAGGCGGCCACCCAGATCAACGAGCAGTCACTCTCCTTCGTACCCAAGCTGATCGCCACCTTCATCATGCTGGTGCTCGCCGGGCCGTGGATGATCACGATGATGACCGACTTCATCCGGCGCCTGTTCGAGAGCATTCCGTCGATGATCGGCTAAGGCCATGCTCTCGGTCACCAGTGCCCAGCTCGACGCCTGGCTCGCCCTGCTGGCCTACCCGCTGGCACGCATCCTGGGGCTGGTCGGCGCCGCGCCGGTCTTCGGCAACAACGCCGTTCCGCGACGCCTCAAGCTGGTCGTCGGGCTGGCCATCGCCATCGGGCTGCTGCCGGTGCTGCCGCCGCCGGCGCAAAGCGTGCCGCTCGGCTCCTGGAACGGCCTGCTGATCCTCTTCCAGCAAACCGTCACCGGCATTGCCATGGGCCTGACTCTGCGGGTCGTCTTTGCCACCCTCGACGTGATGGGCGAAATCATCAGCCTGCAGATGGGCCTCTCCTTCGCCACCTTCTTCGACCCGGTGGCCGGCGGGCAAACCGGCGTGGTGGGCGAATTCCTGACGCTCATCGCCACCCTGATCTTCCTGTCCCTCAACGGACACCTGCTCATGGTGGACGCCCTCGCCCGCAGTTTCGAATGGCTGCCCATCACCGAGACACAACCCCACAAGGGCGGCTGGCTGATGCTGGCACGCTTCGGCAGCACGATTTTCGCCGCCGGCCTGCTGATGGCCCTGCCGGTAGTCACAGCCCTGCTCATCACCAACATCGCCCTCGGCATCCTGACCCGCGCCGCGCCCCAGCTGAACCTCTTCGCCATCGGTTTTCCGATTACCCTGACCGTCGGTTTCGGCGTGCTGCTGCTCGCCCTCGGACACCTTGCGCCGGTGCTGCAAGGCTTCTACGACCTCGGCTTCCAGACCATGGCAAACCTCGTCCGGGCACTGCGCTGATCAGCATGTTCGAAGCATCTGCGGGCATCGCCCTCGCGCTGATCGCCTGCCTGCTTGCCGTATTTTTTGCGCGGCGCGCCAGGATGGCCGAAACCGCCCTCGCTGAAGCCCGCGCCCATTTCGACCACAGCTTCCGGCTCCTGCCCGAACTCCTCACCCTCTCAAGCCTCGACGACGCCCGGCTGGTGGACGTGAACGACAACTGGGTCACCCTGCTCGGCTACCGCCGGGAAGAATGCCTGGGCCGCAGCAGCGTCGAACTGGGTCTGTGGCAGCGGCCTGACGAGCTCGCCGACATTCAGGCCAGGCTGCTTTCCGGTGAGGAAATCGCCGATCGACCGGTGCGCTTGTGCACACGCAACGGCGACCCCCTCGAAACCCGCCTGCGGGCCCACCTGCTGCGATCCGGAAAACAGGCTTACGTGCTCGCGGCATTCCGCGACGTCACCGCGCAACTGCGCCTTGAAAACGCACAGCAAGCCGCGGCCGAAGCCCAGCGTGTCAGCGAGGCGATGTTCTCGGCGGCTTTTCACTCCAGTCCGGACTGCATCATCATCAGCCGCCTTACCGACGGCAAGATTCTGGAGGTGAACCGCGCCTTCATGCAGCTCACCGGCTGGTCGCGGGACGCGGCCGTCGGCGCCTCGGCGCTCAGCCTCGGCCTCTGGCCCTTCCCCGAAGAACGTGCGGCGATGGTCGAACTCATCTCGGGCGCCAGCGCCCTGCGCGATTTTCCGTGCACCTTCGGCACCGCCCACGGTGAAGGGCGCGACTGCCTGTTCAATGCATCCCCCGTCAGCATCGCCGGCCAGACCTGCCTGATCAGCATCGTCCGCGACATCACCGAACAAAAAAGGGCCGCCGACCGCTTGCAAGAAAGCCAGGCCAAGTTCGCCACGATATTCAACTCGGCCCCCTGCGCCCTGGCCCTCACCCGCATCGCCGACCGCATCTACCTGGACGCAAACCCGGCCTGGGAAAAGCTGTTCGGCCTGGGCCGCGAAGTCGTCGTCAACCGCAGCACCGGCGAACTCGGCTTCTGGGTCGAACCCGCAACCTACGACGCCATCTACGCCAGCTTTGCCACCGGCGACGTCCTCCAGCAACAGGAAGTTCGCCTGCGTGTGCCCGGTCGCAACGAGATCGCCACCTGCCTCATCTCGGCCCGTCGGCTCGCCATCAACCACGAAGACTGCGCCCTGTGGTCGCTGGTGGACATCACCGAGCTGCGACGCATCCAGGCGCACATCGAAGAGCTCAACCAGAGCCTCGAAGCGCGCGTCACGGAACGCACCACCGAACTGAGCACGGCCCTGGAAACCCTGCGCCACACCCAGGAAGAGCTGGTCCGCAGCGAAAAATTCGCCGCCCTCGGCTCGCTGGTAGCAGGCATCGCCCACGAACTCAACACCCCCATCGGCAACAGCGTCACCATCGCCACCACCCTCGCCGCACGCACCGAAGAACTGGCGCGCGAACACGCCGCCGGAGCGCTGCGCCGCAGCAGCTTCGACAATTTCACGCACAATGCCCGCAGCGCCACCGACCTGCTGATGCGCAGCCTGCTGCGCGCCGAAGAGCTGGTCCGCAGCTTCAAGCAGGTGGCGGTGGACCAGACCAGCGAGCAGAGGCGCCGCTTCGATCTCGGCGAAGTGCTGCATGAAATGGCCATCACCCTCAGCCCCATGCTCAAGAACACGCCTTACACGCTGGAGCTTGTCAGCACCGACAGCATCAGCATGGACAGCTACCCCGGCCCCCTCGGGCAGGTGCTCACCAACCTGGTGAGCAACGCACTGCAACACGCCTTCGACGGACTCGAGCACGGCCATATCGTCGTGACCACCCGACCCGCCGGCAAGGACAAAGTCGAAATCGAATTTGCCGACGATGGCGTGGGCATCCCCAGCGCCAACCTGCGGCGCATCTTCGACCCGTTCTTTACCACCCGCCTCGGACGGGGCGGCAGCGGGCTCGGGCTACACATTGTTTACAATCTGGTCACCTGCGTTCTGGGCGGAAACATCAGCGTTTTCAGCACGCCCGGAGCAGGCAGCCGTTTCGTCCTCACGCTGCCCCTCGCGGCCCCTGCCAACCCCGGTGACGGCCCAGCGCCTGGCACGGGCCCGAACGTAGACATGCAGCTCAACTTCGAGCACTACGGGCCGATAATCTGACGCTGGCAATTTTCTCTGCCAGCTCCCCAGGAGCCCCCATGGCCATTGCCATCGTCGATGACACGCCCCTCAACCTGACCCTGATCCAGGCCCTCGTCCGCAAGCTCACCCCACCCGGCACGGAGATCATCACGTTCACCTCGCCGCTCGAAGGGCTGCAGTGGTGCGGCAGCAACGAGCCCGACCTGCTTATCGTCGATTACATGATGCCGGACATCAATGGCATCGAATTCATCGAAACGGTGCGCAAGCTCTACCCCGCCGACACCGTGCCGATCCTGATGGTGACGGCCGCCCACGAAAAGGAAGTGCGCAACCAGAGCCTCACCGCGGGCGCCAACGACTTCCTCACCAAGCCCATCGACCGCCACGAATTCGATCCCCGCGTGCGCACCATGCTGAGCCTGCGAGCGAGCCAGCAGCGTCTGCGCAACTGGAACGATGACCTGCGCCAGGCGGTCACCCTCAAAACCGCCGAAATCGTTGCACGCGAGCAGGAAACCATCACCCGTCTGGCCCGTGCCGCAGAATTCCGCGACCCCGAAACCGGCGCCCACATCGTGCGCATGGCCCATTACTCGCAGCGCATCGCCCGACAATTGGGGCTCGACGACGAACTCTGTGAGCGCATCCTCAGCGCCGCCCCGATGCACGACATCGGCAAGGTCGGCACGCCCGACCACATCCTGCTCAAACCCGGCCGGCTCACCGCCGAAGAACTCGTCGTGATGCACCAGCACTCCCGCATCGGCCACGACATTCTCAAGGGCTCCTCGTCGCCGATGATCCAGATGGCGGCGGAAATCGCCCTCACCCACCACGAGAAGTTCGACGGCAGCGGCTATCCCGATGGCACCATCGGCGAGGCCATCCCAATCTCCGGCCGGATCGTCGCTGTCGCCGACGTCTTTGACGCCCTCACCTCGCCGCGCCCCTACAAAGAAGCCTGGCCGCTGGAGCGCGCCTTCGACTTCATCAAGACCGGCCGAGGCAGCCATTTCGACCCTGCCTGCGTCGACGCATTCTTCGCAGTCATTCCCGAAATACTCCTCATTCGCGAACGCTTCCAGGACGAATGAAAGACGCTCGAAACCGCCTCGCCGCACGCGCCGGCCTGAAGACCCTCGGCCAGCAACTCACCCTGCTGTTCGCCCTGCTCCTCGGCCTGTCGATAGGCGCCTACGCCGTTTATGTCGGCCTCGAGCAGGCGGAGTTCGTCGAGAGCATGGAACGCCACCACGCCCGCGAACTGACGCAAACCCTGGCCTCCGTCCTCGAACCGCACATCACCACCGGCGAAACGTCCCAAGCCGTCGCCCATCTGCTCGAACTCGAATACACCGCCCACGTCCGCCGCGCCACCGTCACCGACAGGCAGGGTGTTCCGCTGGCCAGCGTCCGCCGCAGCGACAAAGGGCCGGTCACCATCGAAACCCTCGCGCAGCAGCCCCTTCCCCTGCCGCCAGCCACTGAGAGCACCGCCGGCGGCAGCGAGCGGATCATCGCCTGGGCCGAAATCGGCCACCACGCCCCGGTGGGCTGGCTGCGCATCGAAGTCGCCCCTTCCGCCACCGAAAACCTCCACCACATCATCACGGACAGCCTGCTCGCCGGCCTCATCACCGTCCTCTTGGGCACCGTCGCCATCCATTACTTCCTGCACCCGCAACTGCAAAGCCTGAAGCGTGCCACCACCTTTGCCGAAGGCCTGGACAGCAGCGACGGCAAGACCCTAGACGCGCCCAACGCCGTCGCCGAAGTGCGCCAACTGGTGGACGCACTCAACCTGACCTCGATCCGCCTCTTCGAAAGCAAGACGGCCCTCGCCGCCAGCGAGTCACGCAACCGCGCCATCACTGAAGCCGCCCTCGACTGCATCATCACCATCGACGAGCGCGGCGCCATCATCGAATTCAACCCCGCGGCCGTGCGCACCTTCGGTATTCCCCGCAGCGCGGCCATCAACCAGCCCGCCACCGAACTGCTCTTTCCCGAGCGCATGCGCGACAGCCATGGCGCGCAGATACACGCCTGGCTGACCAACCCCGACTCCGACCTGCTTGGCCAGCGCATCGAAACCGTGGCGATGCGCAGCGACGGCGCCGAATTCCCGGTCGAGGTCGCCTTCGTCGCGGTTCACAACGCCGGCCGCCGCCTGATCACGGCCTACCTTCGCGACATCAGCGAGAACAAGCAGGTCGAAACCGCCATGCGGCAGGCCAAGGAGGCCGCCGAAGCGACCAGCCGCTCCAAGAGCGATTTCCTCGCCAACATGAGCCACGAAATCCGCACCCCGATGAACGCCATTCTCGGCATGACCGATCTGGCCCTCGACACCCGCCTCGACGACGAACAACGGGAATACATCTCCATGGTCAAAAGCTCGGCCAATGCCCTCCTTGGCATCATCAACGACATTCTCGACTTCTCGAAGATCGAAGCCGGCAAGCTTGACTTCGAGCACATCGACTTCAGCCTGCGCGACTGCGTCGCCATGGCCGTTCGCACCCTGCAACAGCGCGCCGATGAAAAAGGCCTCCAGCTCACGGCACAGGTCGCCCCCTCTGTACCCGACAGCCTCGTCGGCGACCCCCACCGGCTGCGCCAGGTACTCATCAACCTGGTTTCCAACGGCATCAAATTCACCCACCGGGGTGAAGTGCGCGCCATCGTCGAACCCGCCCAGCCGGCCAGCAACGGAACAAGCATCCAGCTCGCCTTCAGCGTGCACGACACCGGTGTCGGTATCCCCGCCGAAAAGCAGGGCCTGATCTTCGAAGCCTTTTCCCAGGCCGACACCTCCACCACCCGCCGCTACGGCGGCACCGGGCTGGGTCTCACCATCAGCGCCCAGCTGGTGCACGCGATGGGCGGCAAGATCAGCGTAGAAAGCACACCCGGCGAAGGCAGCACTTTCCACTTCACCGCCCGCTTCGAAATGGGACTGGCCGTGACAAGCGCCGACGAACAAGCCCCGCTCGAAGGCTTGCCGGTACTCGTCGCCGTGGACAACGCCGGCGAACGCGCCTCGCTTGAAGACCTGCTCGGCCAGTGGGGCATGCACCCCGTCAGCGTCACCGATGCCGCTGCCGCACTGCGCGAACAAGCCGCAGGCGAAGCCTCCGGCAAACCCTACCGGGCCGTATTGATCAGCACCCAGCTTCCCGACATCGAGGGCTTCGAGCTCGCCGCCGCGATCCGCCAGGGCACGACGCCGCCGCCCTCGATCATCATGCTGGCCGGCGAAGGCCGGCGCGGCGACGGCGCCCGCTGCCGCGAGCTCGGCATCGCCGCCTACCTGCCGCAGCCCATCCTCGCATCCGACCTGCTCGACGCCATCCTGATGTCCGTCGTCCCGCTAAACGAAGGCGCGCCCGACACTACCGAAGACAAGGGCAGCGAGCGCTCACCGCTGATCACCCGTCACCGCCTGCGCGAACAAAAACGCCAGCTGCGCATCCTGCTGGCCGAAGACAACGTGGTGAACCAGACCCTCGCGCTACGCCTGCTCGGCAAGCTCGGACATCAGGTGGACGTCGCCGGCAACGGCGAGGAAGCCCTTACCCTGCATGCCCGCAACCGCTACGACCTGGTGCTGATGGATGTGCAGATGCCGGTCATGGGCGGCTTCGACGCCACCGCCAGAATCCGCGAAAGGGAAGCCGCCGGCGCGCCCCACACACCGATCGTCGCCATGACCGCCCGCGCAATGAAAGGCGACCGGGAACGCTGTCTTGAAGCCGGCATGGACGGCTACCTCTCCAAGCCGGTGCACGCGCCGGATCTGGTCACCCTCCTGAACCAGCTCACCGGCCACGACGACCCACCCCCGCCGCCACCGCACGAACCGCCGATAACGACCGGCCCGGTCTTCGAACGGGAACAGGTACTGTTCAACCTTGGTGGCGACGAGGAACTCCTCGAACAACTCATCCGGATGTACGCCGAAGACGAACCGCGCCTTGTCGCCGACATCGATAGCGCCATCGCCACCACTGACGCAGAAGCCCTGCACAACGCCGCCCACGCCCTCAAGGGTGCCGTCGCCAACTTCTGCGCCACCCGCGCCCAGGCCAGCGCCCAAAAACTGGAGCACCTTGGGCGCGAGAAAAACATGGCCGCAGCCCCGGCCGCCTGCGACGAGCTCCACCGCGAACTCGCGGCGCTGCGAGAAGCCTTCGGGCTGGAAAAATAGGAACCCTCGCGGGCAGACAAGGCCCGGGCGCACGGCGCGCCCACCGCGGGTTTGAATCAAAAAAACCGCCCTCTCCATCAATCAGGAGAGGGCGGTTTTTTTAGGCACTGAAAAGCATCCCCGCGTGGCGGGGCCAGACCCTTCTCAGGACTTCGCCTGGATCAGCTCCACCTTGTAGCCGTCGGGGTCTTCGACGAAAGCGATCACCGTTGTGCCGTGCTGCATCGGGCCCGCTTCGCGCACCACCTTGCCGCCACGCGCCTTGATCGCTGCGCAGGCCGCGTAGGCATCGGGCACTTCCAGGGCCACGTGGCCGTAGGCGTTGCCCAGCTCGTAGGATTCGACGCCCCAGTTGTGGGTCAGCTCCAGCACGGCCGCGTCGGACTCATCCTGGTAGCCGACGAAGGCCAGCGTGAACTTGCCCGTCGGGTAATCGGTGCGGCGCAACAGGCGCATGCCGAGCACTTCGGTATAAAAGGCGATGGAGCGGTCGAGATCGACGACGCGAAGCATGGTGTGAAGGATGCGCATGGAAGTTTCCTGAGTTCAGATGTTGGGAAGGGACGGCGCCGCCTGCCGCAGCGCCTTGCGGGCGGCGAGATGGTCGGGGTAAAGCGACTCCACCACTGACCAGAAACGCGGCGAATGATTCATCTCGACCAGGTGGGCCACCTCGTGGGCCACCACGTAGTCGATCAGGCCAAGAGGCAGGTGGATCAGCCGCCAGTGCAGGCGAATACCGCTGCGGCTGCTGCAACTGCCCCAGCGGGTGCGGGCGTTCGACAGGCTCACCGCCGGAGAGGGCCGGCCAAGGCGCAGGCAGAACTCCTCCACCCGGTTCTTGAACAGATCGAGGCCTCTTTGTTGCAAGCCCCGCAACAACAGCTTGCGCGCGTCGCCGCCGCTCCGTAGCGCAAGCTCCACCACTTTTTGCGGCCCGCCCTCGTGCCACAGCACGCGGTTGTTGCCGCTGGCGAGACGCAGGTGCCAGGCATCGCCCAGCAAGGGAATCGCCACGCCGTCGGTGATATCGAAGGCGGCCTGGGCCTCGGCGGCCGGACGGCTCCTGAGTTTGTCGATCACCCATTCGCCGTGGCTGCGGATAAAAGCCTCAACCTCGCGTAAACCCACCCGCAGCGGCACGCCAACCGTCAGCCCGCGCGCATCGATGCGCAGCCCCAGGGTTTTGCGCACGCTGCGCCGCAAGGTGTAGGCGACCCGCTGGCCACCCAGAACGATCTCGCGGGATTCGACAGCCGCTGCGCTCACGCCTCCTTCTTCTCCTTTTTGGGCGTGTGCGAACGGTAGTGATGGGGGAAGAGACGGCGCATCTCGCCCTCGACCCAGGTTTGTACGCGGGTGTTGATCTCGTCCGCCGAAAGGCCAACGGTTTCGATCACCGGCCCGATACTCACAACGACTTCACCGGGCGTCTTGAGGAAGGCATTGCGCGGCCAGAACTCGCCGGCGTTGTGGGCCACCGGCACCACCGGCGCACCGGTTTGTGCCGCCAGCCACGAACCACCGGCCTTGTAGCGCTTCTTGCTGCCCGGCGCCACGCGCGTGCCTTCGGGGAAGATCGTGACCCAGAAGCCATGACCAAGGCGGTCGCGGCCCTGCTCTTCGACCTGCGTGAGGGCATCCTTGCCGGCCGAGCGGTCGATGGCGATCATCGGCATCTGGGCAATGCCCCAGCCGAAGAAGGGCAGCTTGTGGATTTCCCGCTTCATCACGAAGACCATCGGCGGAAAGATGTCCTGCAGCATGATGGTTTCCCACGCCGACATGTGTTTGGCCATGACGATGGCCGGCCCCGCCGGAATGTTCTCGGCGCCGATCAGGCGGTAGGGAATGCCCAGCACATGCTTCACAACCCACGCCATGATGTGCGGCCAGCCGCGGATGATGCGGTGGCGCAGCTTCGGGCCGAAGGGAAAGCTGGCCATCGCGATCAGCGCGTAGAGCGGCGTGAAAATGGCGAGGGCGAGCATGAACAGGATGTTGCGGATCAGCACCACAGGAAGCGGCCTTTCATGGCGGTAAGAAAATCGTCCGGGCGACGATCGGTCGGATTGGCAAAAACAAAGTTTCGGCGGCAAACGCGGGGCGCCCTGCCCGCCGGCACTCAGGCAGTAAGCTGCGCAACGACCGCGGCCAGGTCGGGAAAGATCTGGGTGCCTTCGGGCAGGGCGGGGTCCGCCTGGGTCTTGCTGCCCTTGCCGGTCAGCACGAGGTAGGGCTTGCAGCCCACCGCCACGCCGGCCTGGAGATCGCGCAGGCTGTCGCCGACGACGGGCACGCCCTTCATGTCGGCATTGAAGCGCTCGGCAATCTGCAAGAACATGCCCGGCTTGGGTTTGCGGCAGTCGCAGGTGGAATCTGCCGTGTGGGGGCAGAAGAAGATGGCGTCGAGCCGCCCGCCGACCTGACCGAGCGCCTTGGTCATCTTCTCGTTGATGGCGTTGAGGGTGTCCATATCGAACAGGCCGCGCCCGACGCCAGACTGGTTGGTGGCCACGATCACCCGCCACCCCGACTCATTGAGCCGGGCAATGGCCTCGAGGGAGCCGGGAATCGGCTTCCACTCTTCCGGCTTCTTGATGAACTGGTCGGAGTCGAAATTGATGACGCCATCCCGGTCGAGCACGATGATTTTCATTTTTTGCCTTTATGCCTCGGCATGGCGCAAGAGATCAAACCCGGCTGCGCGCCCCGGAACCACAGGATCGGGGCACGCAGCCGGATCATTCACACAGGCTTATGCGGAAAGGCGTGAAATATCCGCCACTTGATTCATCAAGCCGGCCAGCTGGTTCAGCAGGGCCAGGCGGTTCTGACGCACCAGCGGCTCTTCTGCCATCACCATCACTTCATCGAAGAAGCGATCCACCGCGGCACGCAGGCCGGCAAGCACGCGCAGGGCGTCGGTGTAGGCCTCGTTCTGGAAGTGCGAGCGGGCCAGCGGGGCCACCTCGACAATGGCATGAAAGAGCGCCTTCTCCGCATCCTCGACCAACAGCGCGACATCAGCCTCGCCGACTTCGCCTTCGGCCTTTTTGAGGATGTTGACGATGCGCTTGTTGGCCGCCGCCAGGGCCGCGGCCTCAGGCAGTTGCTGAAAGGCCACGACGGCTTCGAGCTTGGGCACCACGAGATCGATGCGGGTGGGCTTCTGGGCCAGCACGGCGTCCACGACATCCTGCCCGTGGCCGGCATCCCGCAGCAGGTTGCGCAGGCGCTCGAGCATGAAGTCGAACAGCGGGCCATCCACCGGGGCAGTCAGCAGGCCAGGGCCGAAGCTGGCGGCCGACTCCTTGATCAGCGCGGCCAGATCAAGCGGCAGCGGGCCTTCCATCAGGATGCGCAGCACGCCGAGGGCGGCACGGCGCAGGCCGAAGGGATCGCGGTCGCCGGTGGGCACCTGGCCGATGCCGAAGAAGCCGACCAGGGAATCGAGCTTGTCGGCAACCGCCAGCGCACGGCCGATGTTGCTGTCGGGAAGCGCGTCGCCGGCAAAGCGCGGGCGGTAATGCTGCTCAATGGCTTCGGCCACCACGGGCAGCGCGCCTTCGGCCAGGGCGTAGTAGCGGCCCATCACGCCCTGCAGCTCGGGGAACTCGCAAACCATGTCGGTCAGCAGGTCGGCCTTGGAGAGCAGCGCGGCGCGGTTGGCGAGGTTTTCGTCGGCGCCGAGCAGGCCGGCCACCTTGCGGGCCACGATGGACAGGCGCTGGACGCGGTCACCGAGCGAGCCGAGCTTGTTGTGATAGACCACCGAGCCGAGCTTGACGACGCGGGGCGTGAGACCCGCCTTGATGTCCTGCTCGAAGAAGAAGCGGGCATCGGACAGACGCGGGCGCACCACGCGCTGGTTGCCGGTGATGATGTTGGACGGATCGGCCAGCTCCATGTTCGAGACGATCAGGAAGCGGCTTTGCAGCTTGCCTTCGGTGTCGAACAGCGGGAAATACTTCTGGTTGGCGCGCATCGTGAGGATCAGGCATTCCTGCGGCACGGCCAGGAATTCCGATTCGAACTCGCCCACGTAAACCGTCGGGTGTTCGACCAGCGCGGTCACTTCGTCCAGCAGGTCGGCATATTCGCCGAGGGTGGCGTTCTGGCGGCCGGCGGCGGTCACCAGCTGGGTCTCGATGTTGGCGCGGCGCTCGGCAAAGTCGGGAATCACCTTGCCTTCGGCCAGCAGGGTCGGCTCGTAGGCGTTGGCGGTGGCGATGTCGATGTCGCCGCGACTCATGAAGCGGTGGCCCTTGGTGGTGCGGCCGGACTGGATGTCGAGCACGCAGCCCGGCACCACGTCGGCGCCGTGGAGCATCGTGAGCTTGTGCGCCGGGCGCACGAAAGTGGCGTCGCCGTCGCCCCAGCGCATCACCTTGGGAATCGGCAGGGCCTTGAGGGCGTCCTGGACGATGCCGGCGAGCACGTCGGCAAGCTTCGCGCCGGCCACGGTGCTGGTGTAGAACAGGGCTTCGGCCTTGCCGTCCATGCGGCGCTCGAAGCTGGCCACGGCCGACAGCGGAATGCCCTTGCCTTCGAGCTTCTTGGTGAGCGCCGGGGTCGGCTGGCCGTCGGCGGTGAGCGCAACGGAAACCGGCATGATCTTCTCGGTCACATCCTTGGGCGCGGCTTCGGGCAGCACGTGGGCCAGGGTTACCGCCAGGCGGCGCGGGGTGGCAAACCAGCGGAAATCACCCTCTGCGGCAGCCAGGCCGCGGGCGCGCAGGCCGGCGACGATGGCGTTCGAAAAAGCCAGGCCGAGCTTGGGCAGGGCCTTGGGGGGCAGCTCTTCGGTGAGCAGTTCAACGAGCAGGGTCGCGCCGGTCATCACGCGGCCTCCTTCTTGAGCATCGGAAAGCCGAGGGCTTCCCGCGAGTTGTAATAGGCCTGGGCCACTTCACGGGCCAGCACCCGCACGCGGCCGATGTAGGCGGCGCGTTCGGTCACCGAAATGGCGCCACGGGCGTCGAGCAGGTTGAAGGTGTGGGAGCACTTCATGACCATCTCGAAGGCCGGCAGCACCAACGGCACGGCCAGCAGGCGCTTGGCTTCGCTTTCGTACTCGCCAAACAGGCGAAACAGCCAGTCGACGTTGGAATGCTCGAAGTTGTAGGTGGATTGCTCGACTTCGTTCTGGTGATAGACGTTGCCGTAAGTCACCGGCGTGCCATCCGGGCCGATCGACCAGACCAGGTCATAGACGTTTTCGACGCCCTGCAGGTACATGGCCAGGCGCTCGAGGCCGTAGGTGATTTCGCCGAGCACCGGCTTGCACGGCAGCGAGCCGACTTCCTGGAAATACGTGAACTGGGTGACTTCCATGCCATCGAGCCACACTTCCCAGCCCAGGCCCCAGGCGCCGAGGGTGGGCGACTCCCAGTCATCCTCGACAAAGCGGATGTCGTGGGCGTTGGGATCGATGCCCAGCGCGCGCAGGCTGTCGATGTAGAGCTCCTGGATATTGACCGGCGACGGCTTGAGCACCACCTGGTACTGGTAGTAGTGCTGCAGGCGATTGGGGTTGTTGCCGTAGCGGCCGTCCTTGGGGCGGCGCGAGGGCTGCACGTAGGCGGCGTTCCAGTGCTCGGGGCCGATGGAGCGCAGGAAGGTGGCGGTGTGGAAGGTACCGGCGCCGACCTCGATGTCGTAGGGCTGGAGCAGCGTGCAGCCGTGCTCGGCCCAGAAGTTCGAAAGGCGCAGGATGATCTGCTGGAAAGTCGGTTTTTGGACGGACATGGACGCTCGGCGGCACAGGCCGCGCTGGATTGGGCAAAACGCGGATTTTACTGGCTTTCGGCACTCAGGGAACGCCCGGACGCGTACACACGCCAACGGCTTTGCCCCGTAGCGCCGCACAACCCATCCGGACGTCATTAAAGAACAGCCGGCCACCCGCCGTTAGAGGTGAATAAGTGTATCTGCCAATCCATCAAAGCCCGTTTCAACCACGCAAAGGCCGGATCGAACCGGCGCGGCAGTCACGCAATCCAGCGGGAAAACGGGGCCGGAGGAGTATCGAAACCCATGAAATTCACCCACCTGCGGGTTGCCACCCGCATGCGGCTGCTCGTTGCCCTGACGATGATAGGGCTGATCGCCCTGTGCGCCGTCAGCCTTGCCCACCTGCGCTCAAGCATGACGGACGACCGCAAGAGCCAGACCAAACACATCGTCGAAAACGGCATGGGCGTGATCAAGCACTTCCACGCGCTGGCCAAGGCCGGCACCTTGTCGGAAGCCGATGCCAAGAAGGCCGCAACCGAAACCCTGCGCATGATGCGCTACGACGGCAGCAACTACCTTTTCGTGGTCACCAACGACAGCCGTTACATCCTGATACCGTCCAAGCCCGAAGCCGAAGGCACCGACGCCAGCGGCCTCAAGGACACCAACGGCAAGCTCATCATCCGGGAGCTGGTCAAGGCCGCGACCTCGGGGAACGGCTTTGCGGACTACTGGTTCCCGAGGGTGGGCAGCACCGAGCCCCAGCCGAAGCTTTCCTACGCCGCCGCCTTCCCCGAATGGAACTGGATTCTCGGCACCGGCATCTACATCGACGACGTGAACACGGCCTTCCGTGCCATCACCATGGAGCTGGGCGGCATTTCAGTGCTGCTGCTGGCCATTCTGGGCTACGTGGGCTGGCGTGTGAGTTCGAGCGTAACCGAGCAGCTGGGTGGTGAACCGCAGGCGGCCACCGTCGTAATGCAGCAGGCCGCCGACGGCGATCTCACCACGCAGATCAACGACACCCGCAGCGGCAGCATGCTCCATGCCCTCGGCAAGATGATGGCCGCGCTGCGCGGCATGGTTGGCGAAATCAACAGCGGCGCCAACCAGCTGGCCGGCAACGCCGATCACATCCGGCAAGTGTCGAGCCAAGTGGCCGATGCCTCCGTGCGCCAGTCCGACGCCACCGCCGCAATGGCCGCCGCGATGGAAGAGCTCACGGTGAGTTCCGGCCACATCTCGGCCAGTGCCCGCGAAACCGAAGCGAACTCCCAAGAGGCCATGCGTCTCGCCGTCGAGGGCAGCCAGCGGGTCGGCCAGGCCTCCGGCGCCATCCGCAAGATGTCGGAAACCGTCATCGGCGCCTCCGACCGCATTCGCGCCCTTGAAGACCGCATCGGGCAGGTTTCGTCTATCGCCAACGTGATCAAGGAAATCGCCGGCCAGACCAACCTGCTTGCCCTCAATGCCGCGATCGAGGCCGCCCGTGCCGGCGAACAGGGACGCGGCTTTGCGGTGGTGGCCGACGAAGTACGCAAGCTGGCCGAACGGACCTCCTCGGCCACCACCGAAATCGAGCAGATGATTGTCGGCATCCAGAACGACACCAGCAGCGCGGTCAATGCGATGAACGCCGCGCTGCCCGAAGTGGACCAGGGCGTGGCCCTGGCCGCGGCGGCCTCGGAAGCACTTTCCGCCATTGAATCGGGGGCGCGTCAGACCCTAGAACGGGTGCGCGAGATTGCCGACGCGACCCAGGAGCAAAGCTCCGCCAGCACCTCCATCGCCCAGCGGGTCGAGGAAATCTCCCACATGGTCGAGAACACCAGCGAAAACATCCGCGGCGCCGCCGATGCAGCCATCGCGCTGGAACAGATCGCCACCGGCCTGAAAGACCAGATCGCGCGCTTCAAGATATAAGGGGTTGTGCGCAAACGACAAAGGGCCTGTCGACCGACAAGGCCCCTTTGTCGTTGCGCTGCCGCGGTTTACACGGCGGACGCCTCGCGTCTCGCCACCAGCCACTTGTCCAGCCCCACCGCCGCCGAAATGGCGACTGCCGCGGCGACAATCTCGAGCCATGCGACGGCCGGGATGGGCGCCGATTCGAAGACCTGATTCATGGCCGGCAGCCAGGTAAAGGCGGCCTGCAGCAGCAGCATCGACCCGATTCCCCCCCAGAACCACGGGTTGGACCACCAGCCGCAGCACCAGAACGGCCCGCGCAGGTTGCGGCAGTTGAAGAGGTAGGCGATTTCGCCGGCGATGAAGACGTTCACCGCAACGGTGCGCGCCTCTTCCAGCGAAGCGCCCAGGCCACGCCAGCGCAGGAACAGCCCGAAGGCCGCCACCAGCAGCAGAATGCCCACCAGCACGATGCGGCGGATCAGCACCCCGTCGAGGATGGGCGAACCCGGCACCCGCGGCGGCCGGCTCATCACGTCACGCTGGACCGGCTCGAAGGCCAGCGCAAGGCCCAGCAACACCGCCGTCGTCATGTTGATCCACAGGATCTGCAGCGGTGTGATGGGCAGCGTGACGCCGGCCAGCACCGCGAAAAGGATCACCAGGCCTTCGCCGAAGTTGGTTGGCAGCGTCCAGATGATGAACTTCACCAGGTTGTCGTAAACCCCGCGCCCTTCCTCGATGGCAGCCTCGATGGTGGCGAAGTTGTCGTCGGTGAGCACCATCGCCGCGGCATCCTTGGCCACTTCGGTGCCGCCGGCGCCCATCGCCACGCCGATGTCCGCCGCCTTGAGGGCCGGGGCGTCGTTAACCCCGTCGCCAGTCATCGCCACCACCTCGCCATTGGCCTGCAGGGCCTGCACCAGGCGCAGCTTTTGCTCGGGCTCGACACGGGCAAAGACGCTGACCTCGCGCACCACGCCACGCAGCTGGTCCGCATCCAGCACCGCCAGCTCGCGGCCGGTCATGGCGCGCGCGCCATCAGAAGCGAGGCCGAGCTTGCGGGCGATGGCCAGTGCCGTGTCGGCATGGTCACCGGTGATCATCTTGACCCGGACACCGGCCGCTGCGCAGGCCTGGATCGCCCGCAAAGCACTCTGGCGTGGCGGATCGAGCATGGCCTGCAGGCCAAGGAAACACAGGCCGCCGGCCAGCGTCCCTTCATCCAGCCGCTCGCCGTCCACGGCAGCGCGGGCAAAGGCCAGCACCCGCAGGCCATCGGCAGCCATGCTGCGGGCCAGCGTGTCGATGGCTTCCACATCCACGCCAACCGCCTCGCCGTCGCCGTCGAGCATCGTTGCACAGCGGGGCAGGATGACTTCCAGCGCGCCCTTGAGCAGGGCCACCGGGCCGTCGTCCAGGCGGTTGAGGCTGGCCATGTACTGGCGGGCCGAGTCAAAGGCGATCTCGTCGAGGCGCGGGAAGGCCTGGCGCAGGGTGTGTTCGTCCAGCCCGGCCTTCCTGGCCGACACCAGCAGGGCCGCTTCGGTGGGGTCGCCGGTGATGGTCCAGGCGCCATCCTGCACGGCCAGCCCGGCGTCATTGCACAGCACGCCGGCCAGCAGCAGGTCGCGCAGCGGGCCGGCTGGTTCTGCGGGCTGGCCGTCCAGGGTCACGACGCCCTCCGGCGCGTAGCCGTCGCCACTCACTGCGTAGCGCTGGCCGCCGGCCACGAGGGCGCGTACGGTCATCTGATTCTCGGTGAGGGTGCCCGTCTTGTCGGAGCAGATCACCGTGGTGCTGCCCAGGGTTTCAACGGCCGGCAGGCGGCGGATGATCGCCCGCCGCCGGGCCATGCGCGCCACGCCGATGGCGAGGGTCACGGTAATGGCCGCCGGCAGGCCTTCGGGAATCGCCCCGACGGCCAGCGCCACCGCGGCCATCAGCATGTCGAGCAGCGGCTCACCGCGCAGGCTGCCCACCGCAAAACCAAGGGCGGCAAGGCCGAGGATCACAATCAGCAAAAAGTTCGAGAAACGCTCCATCGCCTGCGTGAGCGGCGTGGCGAGGGTTTCGGTGGCATCGAGCAGATCGGCGATGCGGCCGGTTTCGGTAGCCCGGCCGGTGGCAACGACCACCCCGCCGGCCTGCCCGGCCACCGCGAGGGTGCCGGCGAAGGCCATGTTGGCGCGCTCGGCCAGTCCGCTATCGACCGGCAGGATGTCGGCGTGCTTGCCCACCGAGACGGATTCGCCGGTGAGCGAGGCTTCGGTCACCTGCAGCGCGCGGGCATCGAAAAGGCGCAAATCGGCCGGCACCTTGTCGCCGGCGGCCAGCCACACCACGTCGCCAGGCACCAGCGCGACCGCGTCAATGCGCCGGCGCTGGCCGTCGCGAAGCACCGTGACGTCGCTCGCCACGCTGCGCGCCAGCGCGGCCAGGGCATTTTCGGCGCGGCCTTCCTGGATGAAGCCGATCAGGGCGTTGACAATCACCACGCCGAAGATCACCCCGGCGTCGGCCCATTCGCCGAGAAAGGCGGCAACGCTGCCGCTGACGATCAGGATGTAGATGAGGGGCTGGTGAAACTGCAGCGCCAAACGCAGCAGCGGCCCCCGCCCTGCCTTGCCCTCGATGCGGTTCGGGCCGTGCTTGAGCAGGCGCTCGGCGGCGACGTTTTCGGTGAGTCCGTGCGTGGCGCTCGACGACAGCGCCTCGAAAGCGTCGTCGTGGTGCCGGGCGTGCCAGCCCGGGTGTTCGGCTGTTGTCATTGTAGGTAAACCGGAAGTGACGGGCTGCGCGCCCTTGTTAAGCAACTAACCAACTTCGAGTCCGACAACGCCTGCACCGCCCCGTTCGCCGGGCCGCCGCCGGCCCGGCGAACGCTTTAGAGCTTGTCCGTGAATAAGAGGCCGAGGTCTGGGAGGTGAATCGCCGCCAATGCTAGGCGCGCTTTTGCAGCTTGGGTGGTGCCCAAGCAAGAAAGCGCAACAACGCAGTGGCGGCGATTCGGCCCCAGGCCGACGCCGGCCTATTTACGGACACGCTCCTAATGCGTCAGGCGTCAACCTTCGGCAGCATCGACAAGGCCATCGCCAGCTCCTTCTCGTCGTAGGGCTGGTCGGTGAGCTTGCCGGCGAGGTAGTTGGTGTAGGAAGCCATGTCGAAGTGACCGTGGCCCGACAGGCAGAACAGGATGGTTTCGCTCTTGCCTTCGGCCTTGCAGCGCAGGGCCTCGTCGATGGCACCGCGCACGGCGTGGGTGGATTCCGGCGCCGGCACGATGCCTTCGCTGCGGGCGAACATCACACCGGCCTCGAAGCAGGCCACCTGGCTCACGCCTCGGGCTTCGATCAGGCCCAGCTCCTTGACGTGGCTGACCAGCGGCGCCATGCCGTGGTAGCGCAGGCCGCCGGCGTGCAGGCCCGGCGGCGTGAAGTCGCTGCCGAGGGTGTGCATCTTGACCAGCGGCGTGAGGTGGGCGGTGTCGCCGAAGTCGTAGGCGTACTGGCCACGGCTGAGGGACGGACAGGCCGACGGCTCGATGGCGACGATGCGGCGCTTCTTGGCGTTGGGGCCGCCGCGCAATTGCAGGCCGATGAAGGGAAACGCGATGCCGGCAAAGTTGGAGCCGCCACCCACGCAGCTGATGACCACGTCCGGGTCGTCGCCGGCCATTTCCATTTGCATGATGGCTTCTTCGCCAACAATGGTCTGATGCAGCAGCACGTGGTTGAGCACCGAGCCGAGGGCGTACTTGGTGTCGTCGTTCTTGGCCGCCACTTCAACGGCTTCGGAGATCGCGATGCCCAGCGAGCCGATGTGATCCGGCGTTTTGGCCAGCACGGCGCGGCCATATTCGGTTTCGTTCGACGGGGAGGCCACGCAGCGGGCGCCCCAGGTTTCCATCAGGGCGCGGCGGTAAGGCTTCTGGTCGTAAGAAACCTTGACCTGAAAAACGGTCACGTCCAGCCCGAACAGGCCGCCGGCATAGGCCAGCGACGAGCCCCACTGGCCGGCCCCGGTTTCGGTGGACAGGCGCTTCACGCCTTCCTGGGCGTTGTACCAGGCCTGGGGCACGGCGGAGTTGGGCTTGTGGCTGCCGGCAGGCGACACGCCTTCGTATTTGTAATAGATCTTGGCCGGGGTGCCGAGCAGCTTTTCGAGGCGGCGGGCGCGGAACAGCGGGCTTGGGCGC
>Ga0268298_10002391_pt1 | contig 20534 bp, 11 predicted proteins | sample WWTPWeurt_MetaG_FD_194462 | JGI IMG/M metagenome (GOLD analysis project Ga0268298, IMG submission 194462) | Activated sludge microbial communities from WWTP in Nijmegen, Gelderland, Netherland - WWTP Weurt | ecosystem: Engineered > WWTP > Aerobic digester > Activated sludge | place... | reverse complement strand
TTGTAGGGCATGTTATTTTGCAGGAACCTGGAGCGCCAGGCGAGACAGTGTCCGCCCATACCCTGCGGGCCAGCCTGCGCCAACGCCTGCCAGAAGTAATGGTGCCGCCCTACATTCTATTTACCGATAAATTCCCCCAGACTGCCAACGGCAAAGTGCAGCGGGCTGCCCTCCCGCCGCCCGGTGAGGCTGGCGGCTCGAATTTGAATGCCTCCGCCGAGATGCCGGTGACCGCCACCGAAAAGACAGCCGCCGGGATCTGGGGCCGGGTCCTCGGAATTGACCAGTCGCTCATCATTCGTGACGCCGATTTCATGGACCTTGGCGGGCATTCGCTCTTGATGACCCAATTGATGGTCGAAGTACGCCAGCATTTTCAGGTCAGCATCAGTTTACGTGAATTTTTTAGTTCAGCAACCCTGCGAAAATTCTCTGCCCTGATTGAAGCGCTTCAAAACCAGCAAAAAGCCAACCCGGGCGGCGCACCCAGCCGGATTGTTGACCGCAGCGCCGAATGGGCGCGCCAGCGGATGGCGTTTCTGGCCCGAGAGGCGGTCCTGCCGCAGTACATCGCCCCGGCCCGCGGTCTGGTTTACCGCCCTGGCGCACTCCAGCGGGTGCTTCTGACCGGCTCAACCGGTTTCCTCGGCGCATATATCGTCGCCGAAATCCTCAACACAACCCAGGCACATCTGTACTGCCTGGTGCGGCCGCGCCGCGGTGAGGTCTCCAAGGAGCGCATCGAGCGCCAGATGCGCCGGTACGCGGTCTGGGGCTCAGGCGATGCCTGGCAGCGAGCCTGGGATCAGCGCCTGCACGTCGTGGACGGCGATGTCACCCTTCCCCGGCTGGGCATGGCGACCCAGGTCTATGAAAGCCTGGCGGTCGAGATCGATGCCATCTTCCACGGGGCGGCGCATGTCAATTTCATTTACCCATACGAAGCCCTGCGCGCCACCAATGTCCTGGGCATTCATGAAATCATCCAGTTTGCTTTTTACCAGCGCATCAAGCCAGTCCACCATCTTTCCACCGCCGCCATCTGGCCGATGGGCGCCCAGTACACCTTCTACGAAAAAGATCCCATCGATCATAACGGGGTCTTGAACCTTGGCTACGACGAAGCCAAGTGGGTGGGCGAAAAGGTGCTGTTGAATGCCGCCGAGCGCGGTCTGCCGGTGGCCCGCTACCGCCCGGGTGAGGTTGGCGGCGACAGCCAGACCGGACGCTGCGTGACCGATCATTTCCTGGTGGCCTGTGTCAAGGGGTTTCTCCAGTTTGGCGCTTTCCCGCAGCTCGACATCACCGTCGATGTGGCTCCGGTGGATTACGTTGCCAGGGCTATGGTTTACCTGGCATTTCAGCGCAATCCGTTGGGGCGAGCTTTCCACCTGACCAATCCGGACCGCCGAACAATGAGCGCTGCCCTGGCTTACCTGCGCGGCAGCGGTTATGCCTTCAGCGAACTGCCATTCGACGAACTGCGCGACCGTCTGGTGAGCAACCCCGAGTTCGCCAGCAATGCGCTCTTTGCCTACCAGGCCGCCCTGGAGGATATGGACCAGGTGAGCATGCAGCTTCCAACCTACGATACCCGCGAAACCCTGCGCGAACTGCGCGGCTCAGGGATCGTCTGTCACCCCGCCGACGAGCGTCTGTTCGGCAAATACCTGCGCTTTCTGCAGGAAACCGGATTTATCCCTTACCCGGAAGCTGTCCGGTAGGGAATGTTTTCAACCGATTCCAACCTTTCAAGAGAGACAACATGCCAATCTTAGCTCAAAAAAACATCCTGGTTACCGGCGCCAGCCGCGGTATTGGCGCTGCCATTGTGCGTGAAGCCATGGCAGAAGGCGCAACCGTCATTTTCACCTACCTGAACAGTGAAAGCGAAGCACTGGCGCTGGAAGCCGAGATGAGCGAACGGTATCCCGACCAGCGCTGTTCTGCCAGGCTGTGTGACGCCACCGATACAGACGCAACCCAGAATCTGGTAAAAAAACTGGTGGAAGAATACGGCCGGATTGATGGGCTGGTCAATAACGCCGGGATTGCCCGCGACGCAATCCTGGCCCGCATGACCCGCGATCAGTGGGACCATGTCATGAACACCAACCTGGGCAGCCTGTTCAACGCCACCCGCCCCCTGGTTTTACAGATGATCAAACAACGCGGCGGCGCTATCGTCAATATCAGCTCGGTGGTTGGGGTCTACGGCAACCCGGGCCAGACCAATTATGCCGCTGCCAAGGCTGGGATCATTGGCTTCAGCAAATCGTTGTCGGCCGAAATCGCCCCGTACAATGTGCGCGTCAATGTGGTCGCTCCCGGTTACATCCGAACCGATATGATTGCCTTCATGGATCAAGAAACGGTTGATTACGTCAAAGGGCGGATTTCTTTGCGCCGCCTGGGCAGCGTGGACGATGTAGCGCCCAGTGTCTGCTTTCTGCTTTCGGATAAATCTGCCTACATCACCGGGCAAGTATTACAAATCGACGGCGGGATCACCCTCTAAGCCTGTCTGACGCCCCCCACCCCGTCCGACCACGGGACTAAAGCTCCCAATAAAGTGGGGTGTTGGGTGTTTTTTGTGGGCGAAGCCCACAAAATAACACCCAACTTCCCCCGCTTATTGAGATGATACCCCATATTCGAGGATTTGAGGCTCAAACGGCGAGGTCAGACCTCAAACGTCTCCACAAAGGGCCCGATAAACTTTTTCTCTGCGGACCAGTCCACAATCGCAAAACACACCTGCCGAAACGCCCCAGCAAAATCTGCCCGCAGCGCCTGGCGGAACAAACGGCTGACCATGTGCCCATCGTTGCCAAATGCGCCGCAGCCCCAGGCTCCCAAAACGAGCGCATCATGCCCATGCCGCAGGCTGATGGCAAGCACTCTGGCAATCCGCTCGCGAAATGCCTGTTCAATTTCGCCCTGGCGTTCGCCAGACATATGGCTGGCATTGGGCGCAGCCGCTGTGATCACACCGAGCGTGTAGGGCTCTTCCAGCAGAAGTCCGTCGTCCCCGCGGAACACGGGCACCTCCGGCGAGTAGATCATATAACTCGTGTAGAGTGGATCCCGCCGTTGTTGGTGAAAAGCATACATGGGCTGGTCTCTCAGACAGGCGTAGAGCCCCGAGGAGCGCGCCAGATATTCCTCCTGAGCCCGGGCGCCATCCAGAAAGCCGCCGCCCGGGTGGGTGGCTGAAGCAAAATTCAAGACAGCCGTGCTGCACCCCGCCGCCTGCAAACGCTGGGCGGCCGAAAGCGTGGTTTCGTTTTGCACCTCGATCATCGTTTTGTAACCGCCCGGCTGCTGACTGTTTAAGACTGCCTCCGGCGGGTAAGCTGTGGTGCCGTTCACCGCCCGGGAGATGGCTGGTTCCAGGTTCACTAACCGCCCGGAGGGTGTGGCATAGCCCCTATTCCGGATGATCTGTACGGCTTCCATCCCGTACTTCAGGGCCTGCTCCCTGGAAATCTGCTCTGTAAATGTCATCATAGAATAACCTGCCCTTTATTAATCAATAAACCAGACGAAATTATCTGAAAGTAATTCGGCTTTGGGCTTTAAAGTAGCATGAAAAGCCCTGAAATTTCTGGATTGTCATTGCGATTCCGGTGTACTCACCGGGTGTGGCAATCTCTGAAATGGTGCATGTGATAATCTTTCCACCCCATGACAACCTGGATGACATCATGCAGCCGGCCCAGGTGCATAATCCCCTGCACAAGGATTCGCCGCCAGATTTGCGGGCGAATATGGTTCAGGCTGATTTTCAGTTGATAGACCGGGGACGTTTTGGATGGCATTAAATTTTCTGCTCCAGAATGAATATTTGGCCGGCGATTAGATTCTACCAGAATTGCATCTGCAATCTAGAAATCGAGCGATTGGAGATTGAAACATGAACTACCCACCGACATCAGCCGCCTTCCAGAGCGTCACCCGGTTGCGCCCATCCCGCTTGGATTGGTACAGCGCCTGATCGGCGCACGAAATGAGCCTGCTGAAGTCGAGATTCTCCTGGACTGAGGAGGCAACCCCAAGACTGACGGTGACCCTCAGTCTTTCGCCGCTGATCGAAATGGGCAGATTGGCGATCTGGGAGCGCAAACGTTCAGCAATCTGCGCAGCCAGCAGCTCACTTGTTTCTGGCAGGAGCACGACGAACTCCTCGCCTCCGTAGCGCGCCGGCAGATCGATTGTGCGCAAACTGCCCTGAAACGATTCGGCGATCTGGCGCAGCACCAGGTCGCCTGCCGCGTGCCCGAACTGGTCGTTGACCTTTTTGAAATGGTCGATATCGAGCATGACCACAGATAAAGGATGGTTAAAGCGCTGAGCGCGCATCAACTCATACCCGCCCTTTTCAAACAAGGCGCGCCGGTTGGGCAGGCGGGTCAATTCATCCGTGGTAGCCAGGGTTTGCACCTGCTCGTACAGGCGGGAGTTTTGGACAACTATCGCAGCTTGAACAGCAAACATTTCAAACAGATCGATCTGCTGGGGCGTGAAAGCATTGATGGCATAGCTCTGCGCCGTAATCACCCCAACAACCTGATCGCGCTGCACAAGCGGCACCCCCAGAAAGGTGTGCGCCTGCTCGCCGCCGGATAAATAGGCAGGTTGGTCTGCCGCCTGATCCACAGCCAGGGAATCGGGAATATACAGGGTTTGCCTTGTAGCGATGATCGAATCATTTAGCCTCGCAGCCGGATAAAATGGGACCGAAGGCAGGGATTGGATTTGCCCGCCGTCGTCAAAAAAGACAATCCGGCTTTGCCGGGTGGTGTGATCATAGAGCGTGACAGAAAAGATATCGATCGGGGCGATCTTTTTGCACTGCTGGTGCAGGGTGGGCAGCAGCCTGTCCATTCCCAACCCCTCGTTGATGGCCAGGCTGAGCTGGTTCAGTGCGGTCATTTGAGCCGCGCTGCGCTGCGTTTCGCTGTAAAGCTGAGCGTTGCGGATGGCGGTGCCCAGGACTGCCGCGATCGTCGTCCACAACTGCAGGTCCGTTTCACTGAAGGCATTCTCCTGATCAAAATTTTGAGCGCTGATCATGCCAATCACCTGGTCGGCAACAATCATGGGCACCCCGATCCAGGAGGCAGGCAGCCCAATCGGCCTGTCCTTGAGCGGTCGGATTACCCCAAGCTCGGCGCTGCGCTCCGGGTAGGCTTCATTAATAATCAAAGGCTGGCGCCGGGTAATCACATACGAAGCCAGCCCCTTTCCTAAGGGCACGGAGGAAACGTAAAACTGCTTGATCATCGAACGCCAGTAGGGGAAAGAAATCATCTGGAGCTGGGAATCATAGAGGGCGATATAGAACCCCTGGGCGTTGAGAATTTCGCGCACCCGATCGCCCGCCAGCTGGATCATTTTCGCCAGGTCAATTTGCTCAGACAGAGCCTGGGTGATCGAGTTTACCGTGGTCAGCTCGGCAATGCGCTGCTGAAGTGTCTGGGCCGATTGTTTCAGTTCCGTCAGGTCCCGAATCACGATCAACCGGCCCAACGACATATCCAGCGGATCGCGCAGCGGCGTAATTTTCAGGTTGAAATGGCGCGGCGGATCATCAGAGGTGGTCAGCTCTGCCTGAGCCTGAGGTGCATCAAGGAACTGCTCAAACCAGCGCCGCCAGGGCGCAAGGGCTTTTTGCACAGGTTTGCCGATGACGGACTCCCGGTCGCGCCCCAGCAGAACCAGGGCAGCCGGGTTGATATCGACAACCCGGTTATGTTGATCGACCATCAAGACGCCCTCAGGCATCGTATCCAGGAGCGTATCCCGCCCGATGAGCTGGCGACGATTCCTGCGTGTCCTCCTGGCTGCATACAGGCTGAGAAATACAACGCCAACCGCAACATTGAAACACCGAAAAGATTCATCAGCCTGCCAGGCCGCCAGGGTGTACGTCAGGTTGTCGCCCAGACTGAAGACAACACCTGTCCAGAGCATGCGAAGCCAGGTTGCTACCATTGCTTCAAACACCAGTCAATCCGATAAACAACCAATTATCTTTGAGGATCCCTGATAATCGAATTGAATCGAACCCGGTTAAATGTACCATGTTTTCAACAAAATGCCCGGAAGGAAACGCCTGTTCGTTCATCATTTCACCGAGATTATTCTAATCCTAACTGAAACCGCTTGCAAGCCGTTCGGTTTACAAGGACTCAGCTGTTCATATCTCGTGCCGAGGGATTGTTGATATAATTTCTTATTCTTATGAAAGGTGATGATTATGCAAAGTATCGTAATAACTGGTGTATCGAGTGGAATTGGTCTGGCTGCAGCGAGTGTGCTGATTCAGCAGGGCTTTCATGTGTTTGGCAGCGTTCGTAAACAGGCGGATGCGGACAACCTGGCAAAGAAATTAGGGGCAGGATTTACACCACTCGTTTTTGATGTGACGGATGAAGCCGCTGTGCATGCCGCTGCAGGAAAGGTGCGGAAACAACTCAATGGAGAAACTCTGGCTGGTCTGGTGAACAACGCCGGGATCGCCGTGCCAGCCCCGCTGCTGCACCAGCGCCTGGCCGATTTTCGCAATCAGATGGAGGTAAACGTAATTGGGCAGCTCAATGTTATCCAGGCCTTCGCACCTTTGCTGGGCGCCGACCGCAGCCTGAAAGGCCGCCCGGGCCGGGTTATTAATATCAGCTCCGAATCAGGCATTAGCGGCATGCCGTTTGTGGGGGCATACGCCGCTTCGAAGCACGCCCTTGAGGGTTTGTCCGAGTCGTTGCGCCGCGAACTGATGCTGTATGGGATTGATGTAATTATCATCGGCCCCGGCAATATTGCCACACCCATCTGGGACAAAGCTGAGCTGCTTGACCTGGCACCGTACAAAAACACAGATTATATCCAGGCAGCTACCGGATTCAAGAAATACATGATTGACAACGGGCGCAAGGGACTTCCAGCTGAAAAGGTAGGCGCTTTGATTGCGACCGCCCTGACGACTCCCCGGGCGCGCGTCCGCTATGCCATTTTGCCCGGCAACCCGATCGTAAATTTTATTCAGGGGCATCTGCCAAAGCGGATTACGGATAACGCGATCGCCAAGGCGTTGGGTTTCAAAAAATAGAATCTCCTTTCGATTAAATAACTTCTGGAGAACAATGCAAAATAATAATCCACACATTTCGCTCGCAGCCCCCTGGATCGGTCGCCCGGTGGACGAAATCCCCACCCCCGCTCTGCTGGTGGATTTGCCCGGGCTAAAAAGCAATCTGGCCAAAATGCAAAGCGAAGTTACGGCCCAGGGCGGAGCTTTACGCCCGCATATCAAGACCCACAAATCCAGCCAGCTGGCGCGCCTGCAAATTGAAGCCGGGGCCATCGGCGTGACCTGTGCCACCCTCGGCGAAGCCGAAGCCATGGCGGCCGGCGGCATTCAAGACATCCTGATTGCCAACCAAATTGTCAGCCGCGAAAAACTGGAACGCCTGGCCAGCCTCAGCAGGGTGTGCAGCCTGAAGTTCGCCGTGGACAGCCTGTACGGCATCCAAATCGCCCAGGAAGTTGCCCGGGAACAGGGCTGTGTTTTCGAAGTGCTGGTAGAGGTGGACAGCGGAGGCCGGCGCTGTGGAGCCCAGCCGCCGGCTGAGGCAGTCAGCCTGACAGAGCGCATTCTGGAATGCTCAAATCTCAAATTCGGCGGCATCCAGGCCTATTACGGCGGGACCAGCTACATCCCCGATCTGGAACAGCGCCGGCGCACCGTTGAGGGCAGCGACCAGATTCTGCGGGCGGTGGTGGATGCCGTTCAGGGCGTCACCCCAATTCCACGCATCAGCGGAGCCGGCACGGGCAATGCCAGCCTGCACCTCCAAAATGGCGTCCTGACCGAGATCCAGGCCGGGAGTTACGTGTATTCAGACACCACCTACCGACAGCTTGCGCCAGCCTACGCCAACACCCTTTTCGTCCTGGCAACCACCCTCAGCCGCCCAAACGCCGAACGGATTGTACTGGATGTCGGCCTGAAGGGTCTTGGGACAGAATTTTCCAGCCCAGAGCTTGCCCACTACCCGCATCTCAAAAAGCCCAATTTCAGCGAAGAACATCTGCAGTGGCTGGTGGATCAGGAGCCTGCGCCCCAAATTGGGGAGAAGGTCTGGGTCATCCCTTCGCACTGCTGCACCACCGTCAACCACTACCGCAAGTGTTTTGTGATCCAGGAGCGCCAGGTGGTGGACGTTTGGGAAATTGACGCCTTTTGACGAATGAGCGCCTCCGGTCCAACTGAATCTGGGCCCCAACCGCAAGCGCGCCGGCCGCTGCGCCTGACCTGCCTGGCGCTTGGGTCGCGCGGCGATGTCCAGCCTTTTGTTGCCCTTGGTCAAGCGCTCCAGGCCCGCGGACACCAGGTCTGCATCGCCACCGAGTTGGAGTATCTGGAGCTTGCCCGCCAGGCCGGTCTGGGCGCGGCCTGTGTGGGTGGCAGCATCCTGGAGCAGATGGACTTCGAAATGGTCTACCAGTCGCTGGATGCGGCCGGCAAGTCGCTGCCGCTGGGCTTTGCGCTCAGCTTCTTAAAACAAATTGGCCCGCTGGTCGAGCGGATTGTGGCAGAGAGCCTGGCCGCCTGCCAGGGAGCAGATGGCATCCTGGCCTCCACCCTGGGGCGCTATCCGGGCCAGTCTGTGGCCGAACACCTGGGACTGCGCCTTCTGCCGGTCCATTTCCACCCCCACGCGCCCACCCGCAGTTACCCCGACCTGTCCTTTCCGGACGCGCCGGCCTGGCTTCCGGCGGCATGCATGCCGGGGCGCGGCGCTTACCGCCTGCTCACCCATACCCTGGGGGCACAGGGCCTGTGGCAAATCCTCCGCCCGGCAGTCAACCATGCCCGGCGGAACGTGCTGGGGCTGCCCGCCCTCAGCGCACGGTCGCTCTGGCGGCAGGTCAGCCAGCCGCCGGATCTGTCCCTATACGCATACAGCCCTTTTGTCGCCCCGCCCCCGCCAGACTGGAGCGCTGCTCAGGCCGTCACAGGCTATTGGTTCCTGCCGCCCAGCCCCGACTGGCAGCCGCAAGCCGAACTGCAAATATTTTTAGAGAATGGCCCCCCGCCGGTCTACATCGGTTTCGGCAGTTTACTGGCCGGGCGCGATCCGGATGGCGTCACCCGTCTGGTGCTCGAGGCCCTGGAGCAGAGCAGGCAGCGCGGTCTGCTCTACGCCGGCTGGGGCGACTTCGCCCGCCAGCCCCTCCCGCCCACCTGTCTGCGGATCGAATCCGTGCCGCATGCCTGGCTCTTTCCCCGTCTGGCGGCTGTGGTCAGTCACTGCGGGGCGGGCACAACCGCAGCCGCCCTGCGGGCAGGCGTGCCCGTGGTTGGTGTGCCCTTTTTTGGCGATCAGTTGTTTTGGAGCCGCCAGGTCCAGGCCCTGGGCGCTGGCCCGGCCCCTGTGCCGCGCAGCCAGCTGACGGCTGACAGCCTGGCCCGGGCCATTCAGCAGGCCACCCGCGACCCAGCTATTCGCCAGCAGGCCTCGTCGGTCGGTCAGCTCCTGCAGGCCGAGGACGGCGTCCGGCGCGCTGTTGAATTGGTGGAGAGATATTTTGGTTAACTCCATTTGCTTACCGCCGCTGCCCTCAACAGCGGTTACACCATACGCTGCAAATTCCGTTAGCTCCTCAGGGCTGCAACAAAATCTCACGCGCCAGCCCAACCGCGGCCGAGCGGGTGACTGCCGGCTGCTTCGATTTTAAAAGCCCAACAGCTTTATCCCGCAGGTCCTGCTCCATCTCATCATCGGCGCTGACTGCTGTCAGCAAAATTTCAGACACCCCCGGATGGCTGGTTTGCCAGGCCCGGGCCAGGTGATAGAGCGCCAACCCAACCTGGTTTGGCACCTGTTGGGTCTCAGCCATCTCCAACGCAGCCAGCGCATGCCGGCGGGCGGCAGACAGGTCGCCTGTGCCAATGGCGGCATCTGCCAGGTTGTTCCACAGAATCAGGCTTGTCCAATCATCCGGATCGAGTTGGTTGATCTCCTGGGCGGCAGCAAACCAGAGACTGGCCTGTTGAAAGTCTTTCTGAGCGCAGGCCAGTTCACCCATATTTGCCAGCGCCATCGCCTCACCATTGCGGTCTCCAATCTCGGCGCAGATATTGCGGCTTTCTTCGTAATACCTACGGGCCTTCTGAAAATCACGCTGGCAATGGTACGCCGTACCCAGGTTGGCGGTCAGCATTCCCAGGTTAAATGAGTCTTTAAGCTGCTTGCAGATCACAATCGCCTGCTCAAAATAAGCCACCGCCTGAGCATAATCGCCCGTGTGACAGGCAGTATCGCCGAGCACATTGAGCGGAGCAATTTGGCGGCGAAGATCGCCAGCCCGCCGGGCAGATTTCAAACCGGCTGTCAGCAAAGACTGCGCCTCTGGAATTCGTCCCAGGTTGCTGTCGAGCAGACCTAAAAAATACTGAACATAGGATTGGCCCCAATCGTCCTTCAGCGTCTGAAATATGGAGAGGCTGCGCTCACCGAGCTGGCGCGCCTCAGCAAATTTTTTGCGGCGCTTAAGCACATTGGCCTGAAAAAGCAGACTGAAAGCCAGCCAGTTGGCCATGTCCGGGGTTTGCTCAAAGATTGCGGCTGCCCGCTCCAGGCTTGCTTCGGCAAGGCTCACCTGCCGCACACGCAGCGCCAGAGCGCCCAGGCAGGCCAGGGCGCAGCCAAGGATCAAACTGTCTGTCTGCCGGGCCTCACAGGCCTCGATCACAGCGCTCATCAGTACTGAGCCTTCTTCAAATTTGCCGCGGATATTATAGAAATGGAAAACCGGTTCCAGACATCCTTCCAGAACTTCAAGCCCCTGATTCGCCAACACCCAGAACCAGGCTTTGTGAATGTTTGCCAGCTCATTTTCAATGTCAGTCAGCGCTTCGGCCTGGCCAGAACCCTTCAGCGCCGGGCCGCGCTGGCGCAGAAAATCCATAAAACAGGCAGCATGCCGGCGCGCAGCTTCCTGCGCACGGCCACTTTCACCAAGACGTTCCGCGGCAAGCTGCCCGACCAGGCTGTGCAAATCCCAGCGGCCGGTCTGGGTGCGCCGGACCAATGACTTCTCCGCCAGGCTCTCCACCAGAGCTTGATCTGCCCCTGCTGCTGTTCGCGCCGTCAATACGCTGAACCCGCCACGGAAGATGGACAAATTCATCAACGCTTCTTGCTCGAGGTTGTTCAGAAGCTGCCAGGAAACATCAAAGGAATTGTGAACGCTGCGCTGGCGCTCAGGCAGATTGTGCAGGCTGCTGGTAAGAATACCCGTGTGGGCCTGCAAAGCATCTGCGATCTCGCTGACAGGCCGGCTGGAAGCCCAGGCAGCAGCCAGCTCGATCGCCAGCGGCAGGCCCTCCACCAGATTACAAATCCGCAGAATGCCTTCAGCCAGTTCTTCATCCAGGGTGAATGTATGCAGAACCCGGCGGGCGCTGATCGTGAACAGGGCAACTGCCGGGAAATCCTGCCAGTCTGCTGTCAGCGGGGTTTTGGCATACGCCAACCCCCGCAGATCAAACACCCACTCCTCCCGTAAGGCCAGCCGCTGGCGGCTGGTTGCCAGCACAATTACGCCCGGCGCAGCCTGCAGGATTTCGGCCACCAGGTGGGCGGCAGCCGGCAGGTGTTCCAGATTATCCAGAACCAGCAGCATCCGCCGGCTGTTCAAGACCTGAAGCACCTGCTCCCATGGATCCTGACTTTCAAAGATCGCCTGACGCTGGGTCAGGTTGAGGGCCGCGTCAGCCAGCAGCAGCGCCAGGGTCCGCCGGATGGCCCTGTCAGCCTCAACCGGTACCTCCTGCAAGCTAATCCAGGCAACGCCATCCGGGTACAAACCGATCTGCTCACTGGCGACAGCCAGCGCCAATCGCGTCTTTCCCACCCCTCCGGGGCCGACAATGCTGACCAGACGCGTGCTCGAACCAGACAACAGCTCCGCCAGTTCTGCAAGCTCTGCACTGCGCCCAAAGCAGGGCGTCTGCGAAGCTGGCAGGCGCAGGTTGGCCGGTTCAGCGCTCAAAACACCCGGGCGGCGCCGAATCTCATCATAAAGCTGGAGCGTGGCGGGGGCAGGCTCAATTCCTAGCTCACGTTCCAGCGTTTTTCGGCAGATCTCGAACTGGCGCAGAGCCGCAGAACGCTGGCCGCTGGCTGCCAGCAAGCGCATCAAGCGCTGGTGCGATTCCTCATTCCAGGGCGCCATCTGCACCATCCGCTGGCAAAAACCAAGTGCACTCGCCCACTCCGCCCGATTTTCATGGTACGCAGCAACCTGACCGAGCGCCTCGATGGTTTGTGCATGCAGCCACTCGCGGCGCAAAGCCGCCCACTCAGTAAACCCTTCGGCATCACCCAGGTTGAAACCTGCCAGAAAATCACCCTGGTAAAGCTGACAGATTTTTCGGCTGCGCTCCAGGCAAGACAGGCAGTTTGAGCGCCGGCGGTGTTGATGTTCGCCGATGGCTTTCACCTCATCCAGTAATGCGATGGCATCGACGCACATACCGCTGCCCTGAGCGAAACGCACGCTTTCACGTTCGATATTGAGGAACCCTTCCCGGTCATCCCTGTCAGCCAGTGCGCTGCGCAGGGCGCTGAGCGCCTGGCGCAGGCTGTGGCGCGCCCGTTCTTCGGGCTGTTCTGGCCAGAACAGGCAGGCCAGATGCTCACGGCTGTGAGCCTGACCGGCCTCCATAGCCAGATAAGCCAACAATGCCCGCGTTTTTTGGGTCCCGAAAGACTGCACCAACTGGCTGTCGAGCCAGACTTGAAATTCACCCATTAAGTTTAGCGTTAGTTGCGGCATAGAGGCGTGCACTCCTCATTAATTATAGCCCAGCCTGCCAAAATGTACCCCACACCCGGCCGCTTTTCTTAAAGTAGGGGGTTGGGGTGTTTGTTGCGGGCTGCCGCCCGCAACAAACACCCCAAATTCATCTTTTCGATATCTGGATTTCTCTATTTGTTGGAGAGATCTGGTTTAAGCGTACTTCGCCCGCTAAAACTCCCTCAAACATCCGCAGATACTGCCTCAAGATGCCATTTTTTTTGACGTTCTTTTGACGCGGTTTGAGTATAGTGAAGATATGCACAAACCTGAACCTACCCAATCCTACTGCGCTTATCTCCTGCGCATCTGGCAAATTCAGAATGCACAAGATGTCATCTGGCATGCTTCCCTCGAAAGTCCTGATGGCAGCGAAAAACTTGGCTTTGCCAGTCTGCAAGCACTCTACGATTTTCTAAACAACAAAACACAGGCCTTAAACGTATCCCATCCATCTTCCCAAATCATTTCATCTCACAGGAGGACCCCATGAAACGTCTGTTATGGATCAGTGGCATACTCGCCGCCATAATCATTCTCGCCACAAGTCTCTTCACCGCCCCTGGGCGGGCTGAAATTCCAGCCCCCCAGAGCTCAATGCCCCAGGATGTAAACGGCAGCCCGTACATGCACCTTAAAGTGTACGTTAGCGCCGACAGCTATGTCGATCAGCTCAATCCGACAACGAACTACGGGACATCGACCGCCATGTACACCAGCTTCGTTAATTTAAAGGAGAAGCGCTCACTGCTCAAGTTTGATTTGACCAGCCTGCCCGCCAACGCCACAGTCATCACAGCCACGCTTTCGCTGTACAACGTGGTCAACCTGGCAGACCAGCCGGCGGATGGCTTGCTGGCGCCTGCGGATCATACCTTCACCGCGGATGCAGCGAACAGCGCCTGGGTCGAAAATACGGTGACCTATAACACCCGCCCGACGGGCACAAATTACGACAGCGCCTATGCCGCCTGCCTATCCAATGGCTGGTCGACGATCAGTGTCAAAAATACTGTCCAGAATTTCATCAATGGGACCAAAGCCAACAATGGATTCCTGCTGCGCACCGGCTTTGTTGGCACCTGTGAATGGCTGTCCAGAGAAGGCGCCGGAATCTACCAACCAGTTCTGGATATTTACTACACCGCGACCCTCTCGCCGGCGGTTTTTCCGTCTACCCAGGAAACCTATATCAGCCAGCTCTCGCCTTCAACAAACTATGGCGCCAGCAGCACACTGCTAATTAACAAGGTCAAGAACGGCCTGATGTACAGCTTACTGGACTTTGATATCTCATCCCTGCCAGCAGAGATCGAGGTCATCACCGCCACGCTAAATCTGTACACGATGATCAATCTAAACGCTCCATCCGAGCCGGCTGCCTACCTGATCCAACCGAATGCCATTCTTACTTCCTGGAATGAGAACACGGTAAACTGGAACAGCGGCATTACCTCTTCGTACCGCAACGACACAACCAGTTCGTATGTGTTCACGGAAGGTTGGACAAAAATTGATGTCAGCAAACTTGTCAGCGATTGGGTCAACGGCACAGTCGCGGAAAATGGGATCTTGCTCCAGGCTTCAGGCGGTTCGGCGGTTGGGCAGGCCACCTTCACCGTTGGCACAGCCAATATCCAGCCTTATCTCAAGGTGACCTATGCCCCAATCTGCCGGGCCCTGACTGCGGTGGTTATCTCCGGCCCCACAGCAGGCACAACCGGTCAGCAGTACACCTTCACCGTCACACCCACCCCGGCCAACGCTTCCACCCCTCTGACGTACGCCTGGACTGCCACCGGGCAGAGCGGTGTCAGCGGCGCCAGCGCCAATTTCACCTGGAACAGCCCCGGAACCTATACGGTCAACGTATCCGGCTCGAACTGTGGGGGAACAGTCAATCAGTCGCTGCAGGTGGTGATCAGCAATCCCCAGCCAGCCTGTACCACCCCGGTTACGGGGGTGACGCTGGCTGGGCCGACAAAGGGTATTGTCGCAGCCAGCTATTCATTCGACGGCGCTTCAACCCCCCTGAACGCCACGACACCCATCACACTGACCTGGACTGTCACGGATAAGAGCCCGGTCTACAACTACACCGCCAGCGCTTCACGCAGCTGGTCATGGAGCACTTCGGGCACAAAAACAATCCAGCTCAAGACCAAAAACTGCGGCGGCGAATATATCACCTCGCAGAATATTCAGATTTTCAACCTGGCCGACCTGCCCGATCTTCAGGTAACCAGCCTGTGGTACGAACCGGATGTTCCGCGCATTGGCTACCTGGTGGAGAACACCGGCGCCCTGCCAGTTGACCCGGGCTGGGAGGCAGGGGCCTACAAAGACAATGTTTCGATTTCCAATGCCATTTTTACCGGCGCATTGCCTGCCGCCAGTATCCGCACGGGCTATATCAACACCAGTTGGAGCTGCAGCGCAGCCTCTGCGGTCATCAAGGTTTGTGTGGACCGCGGTGGGACGGTGCTCGAAGGCAATGAGACCAATAACTGCTATCAGGAAACATGGGCATGCGATGCAACCGCCCCCAACTTCACCAGCGCCATCAATGTCACCCCCATCACCGAGGCAGCCGCCACCTTCAACTTTACCACCAATGAAGCCACCACGGTCCGGATTCGCTACGGGCTGAACAGCGGTATTTTCGACGTTTCCGCCAGTTTTGGATCAAGTACGTCCCACTCGCGGGTTGTCAGTGGGCTTGTCCCCGGCAAAACATACAACTACATCGTGGAGATTACCGACGCAGCCGGCAATACCAGCAATTCGACCACGGGCTTTTTCAGCACCAATCCTTTGGGATCTACCCCGCCGGTCAACACCGGCGTGACAAAGGAACGTTATCCGGACCTGACCTTCGAAATCTACACCTTCAAAGCCACCTACACGGCCCCGGATGTAATTGAACGCGTCTCTTATGCACTGCACTATACCGATCGCAACGGCGCGGCGCAGATCAAATCGCTTGGAATTTCAAGCGCTGCCCCAGACTTCCCGATTCACTTCAACCCGGCCTATTGGGGACTGCAGCGCGGCGAGCTTTACCGTGCCAACCAAATCGTGGCGACGGCTTACACAATCGCCGGAGCTTCTACGGTTACCACATCCCCCTTCTCGCCCGGCGATCCTGGCCGTATGCTGGAAACCTATTTCACCAAACCGGACCCGGACACCAGGCTGTTTGTCGTCAGTCTGCCAGCCCCAGCGGGCACAGCCCTGACTGCGATCGCCCGCGGCTACCAGTTTGAATGGCAGTGCATCTGGAGCGGCCCCCCGCCGGCGGGCAGCCTGCCTGAAGGCCAGTTACCCGTCTACTGCGATTCTGTCAAATCGCCGGTCACCCAATTGAAATTCTATCTGGATGGCCTCTTGCAAAGCACAGTCACCCCAAACGAATGGGCTGCCGGTTCGCACACCTTTGCCCTGGCCGCCAAAGCCGGCGGAACTCATAAGCTTAAAGTCTGCGCCCACACATCGCCAACTGTCTACACCTGTGCAGAGCAAAATATGACCATTGAACAGGGCCAGGCCCAGTTCGAAGTAACCCGCAGCGTTGTCCGGGATGGCAATTTCTTCAATATCAATCTCTTCATCAAGAACACCGGCAGCCTGGAGCTCAAGATTTACTCGGTTGAAGATTGGGTCAAACAGGTCCAGCCTTCAAGCTTTGCCCCAAACGGCGCCAATTACACCATAACCAGTGATTACAACTCCGAAACCCGCTCTGCCCGGGTCGCGATCGAGAAGAAAACAACCTCAGATTCAATCATCTCCCTTGGGCCCAACAGTTCCAGTGTCGTCACCTACCGGGTGACGCCGGCTCTCTATCCCAATTCGGCCAGCGCGGTCAACGATTATCGGATTGGTCACCTGGGTATAAAGATTAGATTTATGCCGCTGGGCAGCACTTCCCTTCAAACTTTCGCAGCCATGGTGCCGGGGCTGGAAGCCAGCAGGGTTGATAACCCGGCAGATCTCAAACCATTCGCTTTGGCGGTGTACGATGCCATCAGCGGCTCAGACTTTCTGATGGTCACCAACCCGGCCCGCCTGAATGCCTTCTTCGACATTGAAGAGATGGACGCCCTGTTGGAACACATGGCTGAACTGGCACGCTACGAAAACGGCATCCTGGGCTATCTGGATCCGATTTCAGATTTCTATACCATCAAAGCCCTGATCCGCGGCGACGGTACCTGGGGCAAAATGATGCACCCCAACTACCGTGTGTACAACAAGGGCTACGTGATGTTTGTGGGCGAAGTGGAAATCGTACCTTCACGCTATGAAAGCACAGACGTTTTCACTACTTCTCCAGGCATCCCCGACAAAGTGCGCCACAGCGATCTGCGTTATGCCGATTGGCGCAGCAACACCCATCCAGAGCTCGTCCTTGGGCGGATTCCCGGCAACGAATCCAGCACCATGCTGAATTACCTCTTGAATGCCATCAAATACCACCGTTCTGACCCACAGTATACCTTCGACCGCTCTGATGCCCTGGTCTTCAGCGGGCGCGGGGAGGGCGTGACCAGTCATTTTGTTCCCAATGTCAACAAAGTCGCCTCTATCTTGACGAGTGATGGCTGGACAGTGGCAAAGTTTCACGCCCTGGATATTGGCGGCGATGATGCGGCCTGGAATGCTATTTCATCCCACATGCCCAACAAAGATGTCATCTACTTCCGCGACCACGGCAATGTTGCCTCCATGGGCGGCATCCTCACAACTGGGCGCGATTGGGATCCGGGTAATTCTGCCCCGTTTGTCTTCTCTGTGGCCTGCCTGGCGGGCAATTATGAAGACGGCGACGGATCACACCTGGTGGATCATCTCGACGACTACCACACCCTGGTGTACATCGGCGCAACCGAAATTTCAGTGCGTTCGACCAACAATGATGCTTCCAAATACTTCTTCAATCACTGGCCCGTCAATATGTCAATTGGAGCTGCGCTCAACAATGCGCGCATCTATATTTGGGGTGAAGACCTCACGTATGATGACGGCAAACTCTGGAGCTATGAATACATGCTCTTCGGCAGCCCCAAAATCGGCCTGAGCGCTGCAGATATGCGCACACCACCAGCCAGTCTGAGTATGTCAACCCCATCCAACCTGAATGCAAATGTTAGCGTCACTCTGCCAGACTACACAGTCAGCACAGTGGATGGCAAGGATGTGATCGAAATTGATGGCGGCTCAACCCTCTTTGAGCCTGGTCAGGCGCTCCTGCCCTATTGGATTGAGACCATTCAATACCCGGCTGGTACAGTGGTTACGGGGGTAACCCTTTCCAGTGTATCGGATCCGCTTGCAGCCAGCGGGCTGAATATCGGCACCTTCATCCCATCCACCAACTGCCTCGGCTGCGATCCGGTCATGCCCGTTCCACCGGCGCAGGTAATGACCTGGTGGCCGAACCTGGACACCCTCTACACCTGGTCCGTCAGCCGCTCCGATAACGGCGGCACCGAGCTGCGGATCGTGGTCTACCCATTCTTCTACGAGGCCTCCACGGGCAGCGCCCGGTTTTACAAGGACTTTGTCTTCAATGTCACCTCAAACACCACAACCGCTTCCCTGGCCAAAGTCTGGGTAGATGAAGAAACGAGCGCTCTGGGCGGGCAGCCAGTCTTCGGGCTGGAGATTGCCAACCCCGGCCTGGCCCAGGACCTGATCATCGAAGCCGCTGTCCGCCGCAGTGACGGTACGACGGTGGACGGTCTTCCGCTGCGCCTGATTCACGCTGTCGCAGGGAGCTTCTTTGCCGAATTGACCTGGGACCAGGGCGCACAGTTAAGGGCTGCAAAGTCCCCGGATGCTCCTCTGACTGGAGACTTTATCCTCGAAGTGCGGCTGTTGAACACCAGCAGCGTCGAGATCGATTTCCAGGCGCTGGACTTTACCATCGGCACAACTTCGGCTGCCGCGACAAGCCTGGCAAAAGGCATGCCGGTGATCAAGCCTGGGACAAATATGCCCCTCAGCCTGGGCTACACCAACACCGGCGACCTGCCCCTGTCTGGCAAAGCCGTCATCCAGGTATTCCAGTCAGATGGCCAGCAAATTGCGAATTTCACCCAGGACATCAGCGCACTGGCGCCTGCTGCGGCTGGGACATTCAATACCACCTGGAATACAACCGGCGCTTCAGGCGACTACCGGGTCGTGGGCTATATCGAATACGCCGGCCAGACCTCAACCTTCCTGCAGATGAACCTTGGAACAAATGCCCGCCTGTACCTGCCCTTTGTCAGACGCTAAGCCGTTTTGGTTTTGAATGAAGCGTTGGGTTTGGGTGAAAACCACCCAAACCCAACGCACTCTGCATCTTCCCCAAACGAAAAGGAACCTACAACAAAATGCGCAGCCATCCCTCAAGCCCCATCCATTGTTTGCTCCTTCTCAGCCTGGCCGCAGGTGTTTACCTCTTCGCCGCCTGCACCCCGTCCGGCACAAGCCCCGCAGCGCCAACCGCCGCAAGCCAGATCCTGGCGGAGACCAGTACGCCCGAAACAGATCGCCCAACCCCGCTCCTGCCAGCCAGCCCGACACCCCAGGCTGTCCTGGCTGCAAAAACAGCTCCTGCTCCAACCAGCACTGCCAGCCAGACACAACCCCCGCCAGAGCTTCCAACCCAGCCAACGCCCACCAGCACCCCCAGGCCGACAGACCAACCGCCAACACCCACCAACACCCCGCTGCCAACCATGCCAGCCCTGACAATCACACTGAAACTTACCTCGCCAGCCATGACGGGCACCGACGTGCGCCAGCTCCAAATCTGGCTGCTGGCCCTGGGCTATGCTGAGATTGGCGCTGCCGACGGCGTCTTTGGTTCTCTGACAGATGGCGCCGTGCGCAGCTTCCAGGCCGCCGAGAACCTGGCAGTGGATGGTATCGTCGGCCCGCTGACCTGGAAATCACTGTACGAAAAAGCCAACCAGATCGCAGGCAGCACTGCCGCCGCCCAGACTTCAGTTCCTGGTTCCAGCGCTTCTCCAGTTCTCCGGCTCAAGGCCCAGGGCGCTGAAATCCGGACACTCAAAGATCGCCTGAAGGACCTGGGATATCCAATCTGCAGTCAGGATGACGTCTTCGATTTACAGATGGAAGGTGCGGTCAGACTATTCCAAACCCTGAATAACCTGACTCCCGACGGCATCGCCGGCAGTCAGACTCAAGCCCGCTTCGCAAGTGCTGACCCGGTCGGATTCCCGCTGGCCGGCATCCCCACGATCGTCCCGACCCTGCTCACCGAGCTCAGTCATTCTGCCAGCAGTTCGGCGTTTGATGGCAGCCAATTTTGGGCTGTGACCAACGCCGGAAAAAGCCAGATCGTGCAGGTGGATCTGGCTTCCGGTGCTGAGGTCAGGAGCATTCAGGTGCCCTCCCTCGGTGTCCAAAGCATGTTTGAGCAATCTTATCCGGTGGAATTTGCGACAAACCATCTGCTCCGGTTTGGAGACGGCTTCTGGCTGAGCGGCGGCACGCATTTTGGCGCCTCTGAGCTCAGTCCCGCCGTGATGTACGTAACCAGTGATGGAACACCCGCTGGCGAACCAATCAGCCTGCCTGCATTCAGCGGGCTGCCAGTCAGCATGGGGCTGGTGTCCTCTGGAGCAGAGGCCTGGCTGGTGGCA
>Ga0268298_10002390_pt1 | contig 20546 bp, 12 predicted proteins | sample WWTPWeurt_MetaG_FD_194462 | JGI IMG/M metagenome (GOLD analysis project Ga0268298, IMG submission 194462) | Activated sludge microbial communities from WWTP in Nijmegen, Gelderland, Netherland - WWTP Weurt | ecosystem: Engineered > WWTP > Aerobic digester > Activated sludge | place... | reverse complement strand
CAGGCTCATGAAGTTGCCAGGGGCAAACGGCTGGTTGTTGATGAACGGACTGCTCAATCCGAATTCATGTCGGATAAAACCCTCCTGGGGCGCGTGGTAGGCAACATGATTAAGAATGCACTTGAGTCTTCAAGTGTGGGTGAAACTGTCACGGCGGGCTGTGAAATTGGTGAACAGACGCTTAGATTTTGGGTTCATAACCAAAGGTATATGCCTCGCAGTATTCAGCTCCAGTTGTTCCAGCGCTCTTTTTCGACAAAGGGCTCGGGCCGCGGACTTGGGACATACAGCATGAAACTGCTCGGTGAACGCTATTTGAAAGGTAAAGTCTCTTTTTTGAGCGACCCGGAACTGGGGACAACCTTCCAGATCGAAATTCCCTGGATCACCCCTGCCGCCAGGCCGGCCAATCCGGCTCTTGAGTTGGGCCAGACAAGCGTATTGAGAATTTTGGTGGCAGATGACAATGTGTTTATCCGGAATGTGATCCAGACAATTCTGAAGAAACTTGGGCACCAGACGGATGTGGTATCAAATGGGCTGGAAGTCTTGGAGGCCATCCAAAAGGCAGCCTATGATGTGATCTTGATGGATGGAAACATGCCAGAGCTGGATGGGGTTGAAACCACTCGCAAAATTCGGGAAGCAGGCCCAGGCAGCCCTCAACCCCGGATCATTGCTCTGACTGGCGATGGGATGCCCGAAGATCGGGATCGCTATTTGTCTTCAGGGATGGATGGTTATCTCAGCAAGCCAGTAAAAGTGGATGAATTGAAAAAGGCTTTGAGCAGGATATAAATTCACCTTTGCTGCTGCAGGGGCGGCACGGTTGGCATTTATCGTGTATCGCCATGATAGAAAGTGTCGCCCGGTTTTGGCGTCTCAGGGTGACCCTATTCATGATGACAGCGCCACTTTTCAAGCCGGGCGGGCTCGCCCCTGCACCAGAAATCTGATCTTTCTTGTTAAAGCCCTGTGTTTTGAGCCCAGACCAAACGGCAATTTCGCTTAAATGGGGTATACTAATCCTTAAGCTGCTAAAATATTTAGCTGCTAAAGCAATTCGGGCGAAAGAAAAATTGTATGGAAGAAATTAATACACTGGACCTGATCCAGGATCTGGTTATCCTGACCAAGCGTTTCCCAAACCTGGGTTTGGGTCAGAAAATTATTGGCAACTTGACCCACAGTGAATACGAACTGCTCCTGCTGCTTGGGATCAAACTGTCAGCCGAAAGACCGGCGCTCTCTGCCTCGGAGATCAGCGCGATGCTGCAGATCACACCGGCAGGGGTGACGCAGTTGGTGAACCTGCTCGAGGCAAAAAATTATCTCGAGCGCCGGCCAGCGCCCAATGACCGCCGGATTGTGTTGATCGCCCTGACCGAACAGGGCCAGGCGACCGCTCAAATTTTGCTGGCTGACATGCAGAAACATCTTGCCGGGCTGGTCGAGCATCTGGGCGAACAGGACAGCCAGACCCTTTTTCGCCTGGTGTACCGGGCGATCACCTATTTTTCTTCTCAGGGCCTCAAAATCGAATGATCAACAGTCTTATCATCCAGATGAAGGGGGTGACGAAAACTTTCCCTACAGGCCAGGAACCTTTCGCTGCGCTTAAGAATGTGCAGCTCGATATCCGCCAGGGAGAGTTTTTGGGAATTACGGGCAAATCGGGGGCCGGGAAAACCACGCTGCTCAATATGATCGCGGGTGTGAGCGAGGTAAGCGCCGGGGAAATTCTTTTCCATTGGGTGGGCGGCGAGGCTTCGGCACCCGTCGTCGCGGTCCAAGACCTCGACGAAGACCGGCTGGCTCAATGGCGGGGTGAGCACCTTGGCATCATTTATCAGTCCTTTGAGCTGATGCCGACCCTCAGCCTGGTTGACAACGTGATGCTGGCGCCTGATTTTTTGGGCAGCTACACGCCGATGCCCACCAAAAAACGGGCCCTCGAACTGCTTGATCTGGTCGAATTGTCTGAGCATGCCTACAAAATCCCGGCGCATATCTCCGGAGGCCAGAAACAGCGCGTGGCAATTGCCCGGGCCCTGGTCAACGACCCACATTTGATCATCGCCGATGAGCCGACCGGCAACCTGGACAGCGTGACCGCAGAGACCATCTTGCAGATATTTGAAAAATTGGTCCAGCAGGGCAAAACCATTGTGATGGTGACGCATGACGAGAGTTTTGTGCCCCGCTTTACCCGCCATTTACAGATTGTGGATGGGGTCTTAAGCGAACCCAGCGGGCCGGTGAAAAAAGTCCAGCGGGAGCATGTTCATCTTTTTTCGGATGTGCGCCCCAAAAATCAGACCAGTGAAAAGCCGGCGATCTTGCTGCGGAATGTGGAAAAAGTGTATGAGAACGCAGCGGGCAAATTCCAGGCGCTAAAGAACATTAACCTGCAGTTGAACGCCGGTCAGTTTATCTCGATTGTTGGGAAATCGGGCTGCGGCAAATCCACCCTCTTGAATATGGTCACGGGGATTGATCACCCCACCTCTGGGGATGTGATGATCAACGAAGAGCATATCTACCGGATGAATGAGAGCGAGCGGGCTTTGTGGCGGGGCAAGAACCTGGGGGTGGTGTTTCAATTTTTCCAGCTCCTGCCCACCCTGACCCTGCTCGAAAATACGATGATCCCGATGGATTTTTGCAACCTGTATCCCTTCCGCGAACGGCCCGCCCGGGCGCTGGAATTGCTCAAGATCGTCGGGCTTCAAGACCAGGCCTACAAACTCCCGACTGCCGTTTCAAGCGGGCAGCAGCAGTGTGCTGCCATTGCCCGGGCCATGGCAACCGACCCGGCCATCATTCTGGCCGATGAACCAACCGGCAACCTGGATACACGCTCGGCCGAGGTTGTCTTACAGCTTTTTGAGGATCTTGCCAGGCAGGGCAAGACGATTCTGATCGTCACGCACGATCCTTCGATCACCCAGCGCACAGACCAAACGATTATTCTTTCGGACGGAGAGATCATTGACCCGGTTGTGGCCCGGGCCCTGCCGTATTTGAGCCATCCACAGATGCTGGCGGCTACGAAGAATGCTGAAAAGCGCAAGGTGGCAGCCGGGGAGGTTATCATCACACAGGGAGAAGCGGTTGAAGCCTTTTTTATTGTGGTTGCGGGTGAGGTTAACATTATTATGGAGAATAAATTCCATACAGAAGTGAACCTGGCCAGTCTCGGGGCGGGGCAGTTCTTTGGCGAAGTGGAGCTGATGCAAGAAGGGCATGCCGTGGCGCATGTGCGCGCCGCTGACGAGGGTGTGGAGCTGGCTTTGATCCCCAAAGACCTGTTTTGCGAGCTGATCGATGGCTCGCCGCTGACCCGTCAAAATATCCAGGAGACCGCCACGGTCAGGCTGGCGGAAAACCGGAGAAGGAATCGCGTTTGATGAAAGCTGTCATGAAACCCAATCTCCTCAGGCCGCGCTGGCGCAAGGTTTTTACGGATCTGTGGGAGGATAAAACCCGAACCGGGCTGGTGGTTGCCTCGATTGCCGCCGGCGTTTTTGCCATCGGGATGATTATCAGCACCTATGTGATCATGAGTGAAGATGTGAATCGCAGTTATGCTGCGGTTAATCCACCCAACCTGGAGATTTTGACCGATCCGTTTGGGGAAGAACTGATCCAGGCCGTAGACGCCCTGCCCGACGTCAAGGATGTGGAAGGCCGGCGGGTGATGGCTGTGCGGGCGCGGCGCGGAGCCGAAGATTGGATGAGCCTGACTCTGGTGGGTATGGCTGATTTTGAAGGGGCCATTAATTTACGCACCCCGATTGAGGGTGTGGGCGCTGCCGGGAAAGATGAAGTGGTCATCAGCCAGGATGTGATGCACAACAGTGGGCTGCACCCCGGGGATGTGATTGACATTCAACTGCCGGATGGCTCAAGTCACCCGCTGAAAGTGGTTGGGCTGGTATCGGACAAAACCACGGCCAAACCCGAACCGGGGGCGGATAACCTGGCCTTTGTGACGACCAAAACCTTGCGCGGGATGGGATTGGACGGCACCTATAACCAGCTTTATCTCACGGTAAGCCAGGGCGGCGACCGTGACTTTGTAGATCGGATGGGGGATGTAATCCGGGAAAAAGTCGAAAAAAGCGGGCAGACGGTTTACCGCATCGATCAGTATCTTTCCAACCGGCACCCGATGGCCGATATTGTCGTGGCGATTGTCGGGCTGCTGGGGGTTTTGGGCGGGTTGATTACTATCTTGAGCAGCTCGCTGATTGTCAACACACTGAATGCCATGCTCGCCCAGCAGCTGCGCCAGATTGGTGTGATGAAGCTGATTGGCGGCCGCAGCCGGCAGATCCTGGGAATGTACCTGGTGCTGGTCATCTCCTATGGGGTGGCGGCGCTGGTAATCGCCCTGCCGCTGGGGGTGGCGGCAGGGTATGGGCTGTCATGGTTTTTGGCTTATTTGATGGGGGCGGAGCTTCAGGGTTTTCGGATCGTTCCGCTGGCTGTGGCGGCGCAGGCTTTGATTGCAATTCTCATTCCGCTTGGGGCAGGCTTTTTTCCGGTCAACAGCGGCGCCAAAACCAGCGTGCTGGAGGCGATCAGCAATTACCGCCCTGGCAGCCAGCCGGTGAACACCACCCAGAGCCGCTTTGCGGGCTGGCTGAACTGGCTGTCCCGGCCGATTCTGCTTTCCATCCGGAATACATTCCGCAAACGGGGGCGTTTGCTCCTGACCATCTTCACCCTCACCATTGCCGGAGCGGCATTTATTGCAGTTTTCAACGTGCGCGATTCGGTCAGCCTGGTGATGGAAAACCTGCTCCAGCACTTCCTGGGGGATGTGACAGTCAATTTTGACCAGCCCTACCGGGTGGAGAAAATTCGAGAGACCATGCTCCAGATCCCGGGCGTGGCGGGTGTTGAAGGCTGGACTGCCACCGCCGGCGAGATCTGGGACGCCAATGATGCCGCCGTGACGAACATCTCGATCATTGCGCCGCCGCAAGACAGCCAACTGCTTCATCTGCAGCTGCTGGCTGGGCGCTGGCTGCTGCCGGGTGAGCAGCGCGCCATCGTGGTTTCAGACAGCCTGTACCAGGATTATCCCGACCTAAAACCCGGCGACCAGCTGGTGATCAAGCTTCCCGGGCAGCGCAAGGAAGCCTGGACGGTGGTTGGGGTCTTCCCATTCCTGGCCCTGTTTGGCGACCCGATGGCTTACGCCAATTTTGAATATATCGCCAGTCAAAATCACCTGCCAAACGAAACCAGCACCTACCGGATTATTACCGACCAGCATGATTCGGCTTCGCACCTGCAGCTCACCCGGCAGATTGACGCCTATCTCACCCAGCGAAATTTCGCGGTCCACAGCGTTGAATCGGGCTCAGCCCTGCGCCTGAAAGCCACCCTGGCGATCAATATTTTGATCAGCTTTCTGATCATTATGGCTGTACTGACTGCCTTTGTTGGCAGTATGGGGCTGACTGGCGCAATGAGTATCAATGTGCTCGAGCGGACCCGTGAAATCGGTGTCATGCGCACCATTGGGGCGGTGGATCGGGTCATCATGCAGTCGGTCATCCTCGAGGGTCTGGTTATCGGACTGATCACCTGGGTGCTGGCGATTGGGTTTTCTTTTCCGATTGGCAATCTGCTGCTGGTGATCATCAGCAAAACATTGGGCACCCCGATGGATTTAAACTTCACCCCGCTGGGAATTTTGCTCTGGCTGGGGGTGATTATTGTGCTTTCGATTGTGGCCAGCATTCTGCCCGCCCGGAATGCCGCCAGGCTGACGATCAACGAGGTTTTGGCGTACGAATAAAAAGAAATGGATACGGTGGCTTGATGAAGAAAGTCTCCTGCGAAACCGTATCTCCAGAAAGGATTGACGAATGAAAAAAATGACCCTGTTCCTTCTCTTGCTGCTGGGGCTGACGATCTCAGCCTGTACGGCAGCCGCTCAAACTGCCGCTCCAACCCAGGTCAGCGCGGCACCGGCCTCGGTGATTGCTGAGGGCCGCCTGCTGCCCAACGAAAATCTTTCCCTGTCCTTCAATGGGCGCGGTAAAGTGGCGGAGATTCTGGTTCAGGAAGGCGATACTGTTAAAGCCGGGGATGTTCTGGCGCGTCTCGTCGATCGGGTCCAGGCGGAAGCCAGTCTGGCCTCTGCCAACCTTGAGTTGACCTCTGCCCAGCAGGCGTACGACAGCCTGCTCCGCTCTGCCGACTCGGGGCGCGCCAGGGCTCTGCAGGCCTATATCAACGCCCAGCAGGCCCGGGCTGAAGCCGAACGAGCCCAAGAAGCCCAGGATGGTGACGCCTACAACCAGCGTCTTGACGATGCCAGGATTGAGGTCAGCACCCAAAAGGATCTGCTCAAAACCGCCCAGGAGGACTTTGACAAGAAAAAAGATTTGGGCGCAGACAACGAAACCCGCAAAGCTGCCAAAACAGAACTTGACAACACCCAGGAAGCCTACAACGAAAGTGTGCGCGCCCTGGCTGCCCTGGAAAATGAAGCCGTCAATCTGCGCACCGCCGTTGAAGCTGCGGCAGGAGCGGAAACCGAAGCCAGACGGGCTTACGAGAACACCGCCAACGGCCCCGATGCAGACCAATTGGCACTGCTGGAGGCCCGCCTTGCCAACGCCAAAGCCCAGACCGCGGCGGCTGAATTGGCGCTTGAAAGTTATGTCATTGTGGCTCCATTCGATGGTGTTGTCGCAAAGGTGAGCATCAAGGTCGGTGAGATCCTCGGACCTGAGAAAAGCGCCTTCGTCCTGGCTGACTACAGCCGCTGGATCATTGAAACCACCGATCTGACTGAAATGGATGTGGTCAGAGTCTCGCAGGGCCAGGTGGTAGAACTCACCGCCGATGCACTGCCCGAAGAGAAAATGACCGGTACAGTTGAATCGATCAGTCAGACCTACGCCACACTGGCAGGCGATGTCATCTACACTGTCAAGATTGGTGTTAGCGATGTCCCAGCCCAGGCGCGCTGGGGGATGACCGTAGAAATTGTCTTTCAGCCATGAGGATATTTTGGGTGTTTTCTGGGTGGCGCAGCCACCCAAAACACAACCAAAAATCTCTTATCCCGAACTGACGACCAGTTAGCGGAACTGCACGATAAAGGGTAGGAAGACATCCAGCGGCGACTGCGGGGCAACTGGCGCCGGCGGGGTGCTGACATCCGGACCCCCAGGGTAGACCTGGATGTAGTGCGTCAGCAGTGTACCCCAGTTGGCTGAGGCTGGCGTAAGCCGGTCGGCTGCGGGGCGGGGCGCATCAGGCCAGGCAGCCCCAACGGCAAAATCGTACATGGCCGGGTTGTAAAAACTGCTTGAGTCGGTGGGGAAAAAGATCGATACCCCGTGCGAGTCGGCCTGAAGGCTGCTGTGGCGCTCTGCAAGCACGTAGGCGTTGAGCGCAGTCTTCAGCGCCTGGGCATTCGCCTGGATGCCTGCATCGGGGATATTCAGCGCCAGATTGTCGGCAAAGTCGTACAGATCAATGTAAGCAGTCCACCAGTAGCGAATCGTCGCAAGGCGGGCGCTCTGAATCTGGCTGCTGTACTGGGCAAAGCCGGCGTCGAGGCTGGCTGCCAGGTTGTTCGCGGTGGTCACGACCTCGCTCAGGGCTGTCATATCCACCGCCGACATCGTAAAGTGGTAGCCAGACAGACGGGTTTCCATCCAATTCGCATAGCCATTGACGATTGACTGGCCCAATTGAGCTGCCGTTGTGGTTGAGCCGACAGCGAAGAAGTAATCGTGATGCGGGTTGGAGCGCAGGGAGGACCAGGTCACATCTTCACTGGCAACATACACGCTGGTCTGACCGCGGAACTGATAGGCGTCCTCCAGCATCCCCATCAGGCAGGCATCCATGAAGAGCAGGTCCAATGGGTCTGTGCCGCTGCTGGTGATGCTCTCCAGGGCCTGGTCCAACTCCGGGATGGTCAGGTGGTCCTGGCTACGGTCATCCTCCTGCATTCCGCCCAGGCCGTCGCCGTGATCACGGATCACCAGGGCGTAATTCGAAGCAGGATAGTTCGTTCTGGCCCAACCCACAAAGGCGGTCAGGTTGGCCGGGTCGCCCATATTGATTTCGCCCTGGGCCCATTTGTCCACTCCCTGGGTATAGGCTGCCCAGTAACTCATCTGCGGATCGAAGCGCAGCTTGTAGTAAGCTGAATCGTCGAGCGCAGCCCCATCCCAAAACAGCACCAGGTTCAAACAGGTATTGTGAGCAGCCAGTTCAATACTGCTGATATCCTGCTGAATATAGCGGTCCAGGTTGTTATCCGCCGCGGCATAGATCATCACCGTCCAGGGGATCTGGGCCGTACCAGAGGAGGCCTGGGCTAGCGCAGCGTTGGACACGCCTCCCAGGTTCGAGGCCGAATTTTGGGCGCGCACGGTGAAATAATAGGAGACAGCCGGGGTAAGGCCATTTACCGTCATACTCTGCTGGGTGCCAGCCTGCAGCGGGTTTGGAATGCCGGCGTTGACCGGGGTGCCGGCGTCCCAGCCCGCCTGGTCTGTGATCGGTGCGCTGGCATAGCGCACGAGGTAGCTGGCAGCCGTACCGGCACTGCTATTTTCGCCGGGAGCTGTCCAGGAGAGCAGGACACTGCCGGTGGCACAGCCGGGGCTGGCCTGCAGGTTGGCAATGGAGGCTGGAGGGTTTATGACCAGGGTTGGGGTGGGTGTGATGACAGGCAGGTCGCTCAATGTGCCCGCATCCAGGTTCTTCATGGGCGTCCATATATTTCCACCGCCCATTGCATACAGAACATCGCCCTGAGTATGGATGTTGACTGCTGCCAGCTCGCTGCGCTGCCCTGATGGCAGCCCGGCGATGTTGCTGCTGGCGCCTGTGGCGGGGATGTACTCTTCATTGTAGCTTGGGAGCACGCCACTTTCATTTTTACCGCCGATCAAGTAGATCAACCCGGAGGATGTGCTGACCGCAGCCAGCCCATAGCGCCCTGTTTTCATAGAAGGAGAACTGCCCCAGGTGTTGGTGACCGGGTTGTAAACCTCCACGCTCAGCTGGTAACGGGCTGTATAGGAAGGGTGCTTTCCATATCCGCCGAAAGCATAGATCTGGCCGCCGGAAACCGCCGCGGCCAGGCCGACGCGCGAGGTGGTGAGCGGCGCTGCACTGGCCCAGGAATTGGTGGCCGGGTTGTACACCTCCACCACATTGGTGTAGCCCACCAGGTCGAGTGTACTGGAGGTCGAGCCGCCGATGGCGTAAATTTTCCCATCCGGTCCGGCTACGGCTGCCAGCCGGGTGCGGGCGGTGGGCATGGGGGCGGCACCCGCCCAACTGTCGGTGATGGGGTCGTACACCTCAACCAGATTCAAGATCTGGCTGCTGGCGTTGACCCCGCCAATGATGTAGATTTTATTGTTCAGGGTAACTGCGCTGGCCGCGTAGCGAGCACTGGGCATGCCAGTCCGGCTGGCCCAGGTATTGGAGGCCGGATCGTAGCGTTCCACGCTCGCCAGTTTGGTTGTGTTGTTGAGGCCGCCAAAGACATAGATCTGGCCGCCGTACTCCGCCGCACTGGCCCAGGTTCGGGCGGTCGACATGGGGGTCCTGGCCAACCAGGCAACGGTGGTCGCTTGGGCAAGCTGGGTAAACATCAGCATGCTGGTGAAGAGCAAAGCAAGAATCAGGAAGAAGAGCATTCTAGGCGATTTCATATTTACTCCATAGGTCCTTGAGCGCGTCTGCTGTACCCATCCTGGAGTGCGCCACGAACCTCACTGATTGTTTCGGCATCGATTTGATCCAATTAATTATACAGGTTCTTGCAGTGCTGTGTAAATAGGCTCGGGGTTTGGAGTTTGGTTGGGTAAGCGCCAAGGCCACTTTTCCAACCAAACCCCAGGCCGCAGCCAGTTTAAACCAAAAGCCCTTATTTTGTTGTATGATTAACGCCAGTTCGGGTTTATTGGGGGTGTTATTTGGGTGGCGCAGCCACCCAAATAACACTTTGTTCCGGACTGCGGTGATCAGGCTTATTATGCAGGAGAAAATCATGGATGACGTCTTGAAACTTATGGACCAGGTCTTAAAAGAAGAAGCGGCGCTTCAATTTTCTGAATTTACCAACCAGACGGCCTGGGAATTGGGTCTGATGCTGGTGGAAAAGGCCCACGCCGAGGACAAAAAGATTACGATCGATATCAGCCGGAGCGGGCAGCAGTTGTTCCACTATGCTCTGGCGGGAACTGCGCCGGATAATGACGAGTGGATCAGGCGAAAGAACCGGGTGGTGGGCAGGTTTTTCCACAGCTCTTTCTATATGGGGCTGTATTACAAATCCAAAGAGACCACGATTGAAAAGAATTCGCTCGTCTCTGAAATGGAATATGCCCCGCACGGCGGCGCATTTCCGATTACGATTGCCAATGTGGGCATTGTGGGTACGATCACCGTCTCGGGTTTGCCGCAGCGCGAAGACCACGAGTTTGTGGTCGCCGTGCTGAAGGAGTTTTTATCGTGTGAAATTTAGGCGGCCTAGCCGCCTAAACTTCACACGATATTATTTAACGTATTTATTCATCCACTCCAGCAGGGCGCTGTTTTGGGCTCGGCGGACGGCAAAGCTGCCGTAGGTGGCGTCGTTGTGGCTGCTGGCGGGATTGCGCTGCATCTCTACTGTGCAGCCGTTGGCTTTGAGGACGGCATAGAACTCTTCGCTCTGCCCGGCAGGGCAGCGGAAATCATCCTCGCCCTGGATCAGCAGGGTGGGGGTTTTGCAGTTGTGGGCATAAAAAATGGGCGAACAGCGGTAATAGACATCCCGCACCTCGTGCGGTTTGCCGCCCAATTCCCAGACCGTGAACTGCGGCCCGATGTCACTGGTGCCATACATGCTGAACCAGTTGGTGACCGGGTTTTCGGGCACGGCGGCTTTAAACCGGTCGGTTTGGCCCACGATCCAGGTGGAAAGATAGCCTCCGCCCGATACACCACAGCATCCCAGCCGGTCGGGGTCGGCGGTGCCGAGGGCGATGAGATGGTCCACGCCCGCCATCAGGTCGGCATAATCCAGGTTGCCCCAATCGCCAATGATTTTGGTGGCAAAGTCGTCGCCGTAGCCGGTGGAACCGCGCTGGTTGACCAGTAGCACGGCGTACCCGGCCCCGGTCAGAGTCAGAAAATCGAAGTGAAAGGCGTGGCCGTAGCCGGTATGCGGGCCGCCGTGAATGTGTAAAATGGTGGGGTAAGGTGCCTGCCCGCTGGTAGGGGTAAGAACCCAGCCTTCGACCTGGACGCCATCCTTGCTGGCAAAATGGAGGTTCTGGAGGGTTGGCATGGCGATTTGGGCCAACAGCTCCTGGTTCAGGCTGGTCAATTGGGTTTCCTGGCCGTTTTGCATATCCAGAACCACCAGCTGGGTTGGGTCGAAAAGGGTGGAAACGCCGAAGATGACCTTTTGGCTGGCCGCGGAAAACGGGATGCAGGTTCGTTCGCCACTTGCCAGCAGGCTCACCTGCTCTGGGCCATGGGTGGCGACCCGGTAGAGTTCAATCGAACCACCTTTTTGGACGGTGGTCAGAAGATCGCAGTATGGGGATCCCTTTGCCTGGGAAATCACCATGGCAGGCAGACCAAGGCTCCAGTGGACTGGCATGTCATCATGCAGGCTGCCGCCCATTCCCAGGGGGAAGGAGGCCGTCCGGGATTCAATTTCTGTGCCGTTTGGGTTCATCACCCACAGATTGGCCTTTTCGCCGACGGTAAAATTGGCTGCATTGTGGCCAATGAAGGCGATCCGCCCGTCGGGCAGCCATTTTGTGTTGATGACATACCAGCCTTCGGCCAGAATCTTGCGCCGGGCTTTGGAGACAGCCACAGCTTCGATATCACTGTAATAGTTGAAGGAATCCGGGCGAAAGTTCGTCAGCACAAGCAGTTCCTGTCCATCGGGAGACCATGAGGTGGGGGTGTGGTCGCAGTCCTCGTCGGTGAGCTGCTCAATTGTATTCTGAGCGAGGTGCAGCAGGTAAATGTTTCGGAGGATGGTGTCGACATACCCGGCGCCGTCAAAGCGAATGGTGGCACGGCGCAGTCGATAGGGTTTGGTGCGGTCGAGCGGGGTTTTGGGTGAGCTGGTGAAGGCGATCAGGGCGCCATCCGGCGACCAGAGCAGCGGTCCCAGGCAGCCCTGGGGTTGGGTGGTCAGCTGGCGGGCTTCGCCGCCATCCAGACGGATCTTAAAGATTTGGGGCGCACCTGCCCGGGATGAAAGAAAGGCAATTTCCTCGCCATTGGGCGACCAGGCCGGGGCAGAGTCGACCCACTTGCCGCCGGTCAGTTGAATCTGACGACCGGTTTCCAGGTCAGACAGCCATAATTCTGCATATTCCTTCTCGTCGGCGGCGTGGGTGGTTTTGAGGACATAGACGACCCGTTTGCCGTCCGGGGAGATTTGGGCCTCCTCAAGATATTGGAAACGAAACAAATCTTCAAGTTCGAATGGGCGGAGTTGGTTTTGCATCTGGGTTGAGATTTCCTTTTGAGCTCAGGAGAATTAGCGGATTGAACGGTGATCTTTTAAGGGCGAAACCCAGCCGGTTTCAGGGATCCGAGACCTTAAAACAGGCAACCTGGTGCCCTGGGCCGATCGACACCAGCGGCGGCTCGGCAGCTTTGCACTTTTCCATGACCAGGGGGCAGCGGGTGTGGAAATGACACCCGGCAGGCGGGTTTGCAGGCGATGGGAGGTCGCCCCCCAGCACAATATGCTGGCGTTTGCGTTCTTTGACCGGGTCTGGAATGGGGACTGCCGAGAGCAGGGCCTGGGTGTAAGGATGTCTGGGCGATTCGTATAGATTATCGCGGTTGGCGATCTCGACAATTTTGCCCAGGTACATCACGGCGACCCGGTTTGAGATGTGGCGGACAACCGACAGATCGTGGGCGATAAACAAAAAAGTCAATTTGAATTGAGCCTGGAGATCCTGGAGCAGATTAATAATTTGGGCCTGGATCGAAACATCCAGGGCAGAGATTGGCTCATCGCAGACGATAAATTCGGGTTCCACCGCCAGGGCTCGGGCGATGCCGATTCGCTGGCGCTGCCCACCTGAAAATTGGTGTGGGTAGCGGTTGATAAAAGCCGGGTTGAGGCCGACCTTCTCCAATAAATAGCTGACCCGTTCCTGGCGCTTTGATCCGGAGGCAAGATGGTGGACGTTCAGCGGTTCGCTGATAATTTCGCCGATGGTCATGCGCGGGTTTAATGAAGCGCCCGGATCCTGAAAAATCATTTGCATGTGCCGGCGCATTTTCAGCAGCTGACCGGAGGATGCTTTGGTCAGGTTTTCGCCGTTAAACACAATCTCACCTGTGGTGGGTTTGTGGAGCTGTAAAACTGCCCACCCGGTGGTTGTCTTGCCGCAGCCCGATTCGCCCACCAGACCCAGGGTCTCGCCTTTTTGGATATCAAAGGAAACGCCATCGACAGCCTTGATGGTCCCGGTCCGGCGTTTGATGATCCCGGAATGAATGGGAAAGTGGATTTTTAAATCACGGACTTCGAGTAATGTTTCGCTCACAGGCATTTCTTTCTGGGTACATCCATCAGCCAGGGATAATTTCGGCTTTGCCGGTCACATCCACCCAGCAGGCGGCCCGGTGGTTGGGTATGAAGGTTTGCAGCTCGGGACGCTCCTGGGCACAGCGGGCAACGGCATGCCCACAGCGCGGCATAAATGGGCAGCCTGGCGGGGGCGATACCAGGTCGGGGGGCATACCTTCGATCGAATACAGCCTTTTGGCGCCGCGGTTATCCAGGCGCGGCAGGGAGCCCAGCAGCCCCAGGGTGTACGGGTGGCGCGGGTCCAGGTAGAGGTCTTCGGCGCTGGCTTCCTCGACCACATGCCCGGCGTACATCACCATCATGCGGTCCGCCAGACCTGCCAGCAGACCCAGATCGTGGGTGATCCAGAGGATCGCCATGCCAAACTCGTCCCGCAGCTGCTTGACCAGGTTGACAATTTGGGCCTGGATGGTGACATCCAGGGCGGTGGTCGGTTCGTCGGCGATCAGCATTTGCGGGCCGCAGGATAGGGCCATGGCGATCATGACCCGCTGGCGCATGCCGCCCGAAAACTGATGCGGGTAGGCATCCAGGCGTTTGTGCGCTTCTGGGATCCCCACCAGGCCGAGCAGTTCGGCGGAGCGCTTTTTGGCCTGGGTCTGGCTCAGCCCCAGGTGGAGCGTCAGGGCTTCTTGAATCTGGCGGCCAATTGGCATGACCGGGTTCAGGGAGGTCATCGGATCCTGGAAGATCATGGCGATCTTTTTCCAGCGGGCATCCAGGATCTGGCGGTCGGTGTACTTTAGTAAATCCTGGCCTTCAAATAAGATTTGCCCGCTGACCACCCGGCCGGGCTGTGAAACCAGGCGCAGAATGGATAATGCCGTTACGCTCTTGCCGCACCCGCTCTCACCGACAATCCCCAGGGTTTCTCTGGGGTTGACGTGAAAGGAAACCCCATCGACAGCCCGAACCACGCCCGACCGGGTGAAAAAGCTGGTGTGAAGATCTACGACATCCAAAAGGGCCATACTGTCCTCGAATTGGGGCGGAGTGATCCTGGCCGGGGTTGGCCGGTCAGGATCACCCCGCTGGGTTGAATTATTTAGGGGATATAAGCGTCGAAGAACTCGGCAGCGTAGCGCGGATCGCCGCCAGCTTTAAAGGTGACGTCCTTGACTCGGGAACCATAGACAAGATATTGGAGCATGGTGAAGGTTGGAATGACCAACGCATTTTCCACGGCGAATTTTTGAATTTCGGCCGAAAGCTTGAGGTGCGCTTCGGTATCCACCGTCGAGCGGAGGGTGTCGAGTTGGGCGCTGAGTTCATCATTGGTGTATTTACCCATGTTGACCGGGCCGTCTTTGTGGAACATCATCCAGAGCAGATCGTCATTCGGCCAGCCCAGACCAGGCAAACCGATCTCAAAATTATTTTTGCCCAGCAGGTCATCATAGAAAACGCCCATCTCTTCTAATTGAATTTCCAGATCGACGCCCAGGGCTTTGTATTGTTCTTTCAATACTTCGGCGGTTTTCATGGCGTTGGGATCGGTGGAATCGGCTTTTACTGTCAGCTTAAAGGGTTCGCCGTCTTTTTCAAGCATTCCATCTGCGTTGAGGGTGTAGCCCAGATCGGCCATCAGGGCCTGGGCCTTTGGCAGGTCATAGCCCAAACCGATATACTCGACACCGGGCCAATAGCCGCTCATACCGTCAGACAGCGGTCCCCACTGGACGACAGCCCGACCCTGAGCAACCACCTTGATGATTGACTCTTTGTCGGTGGCATAACTGAGAGCCTGGCGGAAGCGGACATCATCCAGGGGGGGAACGGAGTAGTTGAAGGCTACATAGGGGTAGATGCCCAGCATGGGCGCCTGCCAGATTACATACTTGTCCGAGTTCTCATAACGCGAGATGTCGGAGGCGTAAACCTCGGAGAAATCGATTTCGCCGGCTTCCAGACCAGCAATGATCGTGGCGGGTTCGGGCAGAATGCGGAATTCCAGTTCCTGGATGTAAGCCGGACCCTGGTGGGCGTAAGCCGGGCCCCAATTGAAATCCGGGTTGCGCTCCAGAACGATTTTTTCGCCGGTGACCCATTCTTTGAAGATGAATGGACCGACGCCAACCGGGCTCTTGCCGTAGCCGTCGCCGGCGGCTTCAACAGCCTTTTTGTTGACTGGCTGGGTGGATGTGCTTGCCAGATTGTCCAGGAAGGAATAAGAAGGCGCACTGAGGACGAACTTCACCGTCAGATCATCAACCGCCTCAACTTTGCTGACGGAAGCGAACATATCCTTGGCAAGATTGGCAAAGTTGGGATCCTGTGAGCGCTCAAAGGTGTAGACGAAATCCTGGGCGGTCAGCGGTTCGCCATTGTGGAACTTGACGCCGCTCTTAAGCTTGAATGTCAATTCCAGCCCATCCGGAGAGTTGGACCAGGATTCGGCCAGATAGCCGACGAGGGCACCCGACTCGAGATCATACGTCAACAGGGTTGCACCGTAGCGCATGGCGACATCGGCGCCGAGGGTACCGTTGACCACCTGCTGATCGAGGCTTGGCGGGTCAGTGTAGAGGGTCAGAACCATTTTCCCGCCGACCTGAGGGGTTACTGGGGTGGCGGTGACGATCCTTTCCACAACCTGGGGGGTGCCTTCGACAATTTTGGTCTCAATGACTTTGATTTCTTTTTCGACCACGGTGACGGCTGGCGCGGCCTGGCTGGCTGGGGCTGCACAGGCCGCCAGCATGCAGGCAACAACGACCAGACTGAGCCAATTCCACCATTTCTTCTGACTGTTCTTCATCGATTTCTCTCCTCACAACTGAAAATTGGGCATCTCAGCAAATCCGGGGATGAGCAGGGTACAGGAAGTGCTTGAGATGATAACGAACACTTTGGCGCCCTAGCGGCGCAGCTTGGGATCGAAGGCGTCACGCAGGCCGTCTCCGATCAGGTTGACAAACAGGATGGCAAAAAAGATCATCAGGCCGGGGTAGATCGACATCCAGCCGGCCTGCATAATGAACTTGCGGCCGGCGTTGAGCATGGCGCCCCACTCGGGTGAGGGGGGCTGTGCGCCTAGCCCGATATAACTAAGACCAGAAGTGGCCATGATGGACCCACCCAGGTCGAGGGTGGCGTAGACAATGACCGGGGCAATGATGTTGGGCAGGATGTGGCGGAACATGATCGCAAAAGGCGAGACACCAACGACCCGCGCTGCAGTTACATATTCGAAATTTTTGGCGGCCAAAACTGAACCGCGGATCAGGCGGGTGTAGAAGGGGATGCCCGCCAGCCCGAGGGCGATCATGACTGTGCCCAAACCTGGCCCGAGGACGGCAACGATGCTCAGCAGCAGCAGGATATACGGGAATGCCAGCATGATGTCCACGATGCGCATGATCAGGTTGTCGAGCCAGCCGCCGTAAAACCCGGCCAGCATCCCCAGGCAGACGCCGCCAATCACCGCAATGGTCACCCCGATCAGGCCGACCTTGAGCGATTCCCGGCCTCCGTACAGGACGCGGCTGAAGATATCCCGGCCCAGGTCATCGGTGCCCATCCAGTGGGCAGAGCTGGGCGCTTCGAGGGGGTGGTCATAATCGAGCTGGGTAGGCGGGTAGGGCGCCAGGAGAGGCGCAAAAATGGCGCTCAGTATCAGCAGGCTCAGCCCGATAAAGCCGATCATCGCCAGCTGGCTGTGGAGGAACATCTGAGCAGCCAGCCACCAGGGGTTGTCATGGAGGGCAGTCCGCCAGGATGGGGGCTTCAGGATGCTGCCAGATTGGGCCTGGGTCAGTTTCATTGTGACCTCTTTCCCTTAATCATAGCGGATGCGGGGATCCAGAAAGCCGTAGGAGATGTCGACGATCAGGTTGATCAGGGCGTAAACCAGGGCGGTGAAGACCACCATACCCTGGACCTGGGGAAAGTCACGGACTGAAATGGATTGGACGGCGAACCGGCCAAGGCCAGAGCGGGCGAACACGTTTTCAATAAACACGGCCCCGCCCAGCATGAAGGCAAATTCCATCCCCAGCACGGTGATGACCGGGATGAGGGCATTGGGCAGCACATGGCGCAGAACGACAAACCGGTCGCTGAGGCCTTTGGCACGCGCAGTGCGGACATAATCATCCTGCATGACCTCCAAAATGCTGGAGCGGGTCAGACGCGCCAGCACCCCGGCCGAGGCAAAGGAGACCGCAAAGGCCGGCAGAATCAAATAGCGCGGGTCGTTGCCGCCCATGACCGGGATCCAGTGCAGTTTGACGCCAAAGACGATGATCAACAAAATCCCCAGCCAGAAGCTGGGCAGCGAGAGGCCTGTCAGGGCAAAGAGCATGGTGACAGCGTTGACCCATTTGCTGCGGGTGGTGGCGGCGATGATGCCCAAAGGGATGCCGATCCCGACCGCCAGGGCCATACCTGCCAGGGTGAGCTGAAGGGTGCTGGGGAAGCGTTCCAAAATGTCATCCATCACCGGGGTGCGCGAGCGGAAGGATGTCCCCAGGTCGCCGTGCAGGGCATTCCACAAAAAGCGGCCGTACTGAACCAGGAAAGGATCATCGAGATGATTGGCTGCGCGAAACTGTTGGATCGCCTCGGCAGAGGCTTTGGTGCCCAACGTCAGGCGCGCCGGGTCACCCGGGGTAACCTTTGCAATTGCAAATGAAAGGAATGTAACCCCAAGAAGCACCGGGATCATCATCAGCAGGCGCCGAAGGGTGTATTTAAGCATGGACGGTCCTCGATTCAGGATGCAAGTAAATGGGATGGTTCAGGATAAACAAAATCCTATGAATGTTATACTATACATTGCCTGGGGGTGGTATTCACACATCAGAAAGTGCCTGAATCGGCCCGCTTAACGTGGGGTTTCTTTCTTCACGAATGTTGGGCACATACCACATTTGTGGTATGTGCCCAACATTCGTGAAGATTGGATGGCTGCGCCATCCAATCTTCATCAAATAAATTTGGCTCAGCGCGGTGTGAGGCAGGCCAGGATGGCCCGGCGGACATAAGCGCGGGCCAGCTGAATTTTATAGCCATTTTCCGCCAGAGGAACAGCGCCGCCCAGGGCCAGGGCGGCAGCAAAGCCAGCCGGCAGCGCCAGTCCATCCTCAGCAGGGGCCAGGGCCTCATCCAGCGTCCGGCCCTGCAAGAAAGCCTCGGCCTGTACGGCACGCAAAGGGGTTGGGGCGGTCGCCCCCAGGACAACCCGGGCCTGTGCAATCCGGCCATCCTCCAGGACGAGCCTGACAGCCGCGCTGACCACCGCAAAATCGATGCTCTGGCGCAGGCGATATTTCTGGTAGGTGGAACGGGTTCCGGGTTGGCTTTTGGGGATGAAGACACCCGTCAGCAGTTCATCCTGCTCCAGGATTGTGGAGCTTTTGATGCCGCAGGCAAAAAATTCATTTGCCGGAATGGTGCGGCGGGTGGTGTGCATCACGGCATCCAGAGCCACCAGGGCCGGCCCCGTGTCGGATGGGGAGACGGCGATGCAGCCGCAGTTCAGGCAGCGGCTGGCTTCGTGGGCGGTTGTCTGGCGGGAGAAGCTGCGGGTATCTTCGAGGTTGATCTGGCGCAGCTCCGGCGAGAGGATTTCGACCCGCTCGGCCGGGGTCAGGTTTGAAATTTGGGGGTCAAAGGCATGCAGCCGTTCGGCTGGCTTTTGGGCGGCAGCGCCTGGGCCCAGGCGCTGGGCATGCATACCCGCCGCCGCCCGCCGTCCATCGGCGACAGCATCGATCACACTGGCGGGCCGGCTGATATCCCCGGCGATGAAAACCCCTGGCAGGCTGGCTGCGCCGCTGAGCGGATCTTTGACCGGCCGGCCGCGTTCAATCTGGACGCCATCCGGGACAGCCTCCAGCTCACTGCGCTGGCCAACCGCCAGAAAGACGGCGTCGGCTTCCAGCAGGCGGGTGGTCTGCGGGTCGTAGGTTGGGGCAAAACGGCCCTGGGCGTCGAAGACGCTGGTGCAGCGGACCAATTCAATCCCAGTCAGGCGGCCGTTTTCGGCCAGGATGCGCTTTGGGCCCCAGCCATTCTGGACCTCCACCAGCTCTTCAATGGCCTGATCCAGCTCCCAATCCAGGGCGGGCATTTCTTCTGGTTTTTCCAGGCAGACCATGGTCACCTGGGCCGCGCCCAGCCGGCGGGCCGACATGGCAACATCCACAGCGACATCCCCGCCCCCGATGACGACCACGCGCTGCCCGGGGGTGAGCTTTTCATCCAGCCGGATTTGTTTGAGAAATTTCAGCCCGGAAACCGTCAGCTCCTCGCCTTCGATCCCGATGGCAGGAGTTTTCCAGGCGCCAGTCGCCACCAGTTGGGCGTCAAACATTTGAGTGAGCCGGGCAGTGGGGATATCGCGGCCAATTTCAACCCCGCAGCGGAAAACTATTCCCATTCCCTGGAGCAGGGTGATCAGATGTTCCACGATCTGGAGGGGCAGACGGTAGGCCGGGATCGCATAGCGCAGCATGCCGCCCGGTTCTGGCATGCGCTCAAAAACGGTCACCTCCCAGCCCATCCGGCGCAGCTCGTAGGCTGCCGCAAGGCCTGCCGGGCCCGAACCAATCACGGCGGCCTTTTTACCGTTGACTTTGTGGGGAGGCCGGTAGAATTGTTCGCCATGCTCCAGGATATAGTCCCCCAGGGCCCGCTCCACATCCCGGATTGCGATGGCTTCTTCCATGGATTCCCGGTTGCAGTCTTCCTGGCAAAAGTGTGGGCAGACCCGGCCGGTAATGAAGGGGATGGGGTTGGTCGCCAGCAGCACCCGGGCGGCGTTGTCGTAATTCCCCGCCCGAATTTCTTCCAGATAATCCGGGATCAAGGTCGCCACCGGGCAGTGGGTTGTGCAGGGAGAATCCTGGACCCGGCCTGCGCCAAAGATCGAGTGAAAACGGTTTTCGCCCACCACCGCGCCGCAGACCGCCCCGCCTTT
>Ga0268298_10002389_pt1 | contig 20546 bp, 16 predicted proteins | sample WWTPWeurt_MetaG_FD_194462 | JGI IMG/M metagenome (GOLD analysis project Ga0268298, IMG submission 194462) | Activated sludge microbial communities from WWTP in Nijmegen, Gelderland, Netherland - WWTP Weurt | ecosystem: Engineered > WWTP > Aerobic digester > Activated sludge | place... | reverse complement strand
TGCGCGAGAGGCTCTTGGCCTTCATCGACTATTTCAACTCCACCATGGCCAAGCCTTTCAAGTGGACCTATCAAGGCAAGCCACTGGTGGCTTGACGTTGCCGTTACTTTGGCACCTCTGCACTAGCGGCCCCGAGGGCGGCCATTTTGCTGTTGCCCCGCACCAAGAGTCGGTCATAGAGCGCCTTGACATGGGGGTTGTAGCGGACGACGACGACAGCCGCCATGGAAAGAGTCGCCCGAATCCGGGGTGGGCCGGCTTTGGAGAGGCGCGGTCGCCCCAGCCGGGTAGGATGGATGTGAACCCATCTTCAGCCGAGTAGGCTACGGTTCAGCCTTCCGGGCCTCGGCTGAAAATGGCCATTTTCGTTCTTCTGAAGAGAACAATATCTCTTTAGGAGCGTCATTGTTCTCGAATAGAGAACGAAAAATCGGCTACAAGACCCCAGGCCCGGGCGCGATGCGGGCTGTAGGCGCCTCCTCGGACTTGATCCGGGGATAGCCGACGCTCGGGCCACGGGAAGGGTCAGCGAGTTATCAAGATTCTCGGCGTTGTGAAAGACAGGAGAACCGGACAAGTCGATGATAAAGGGTGAAGGTCGGTATCCGGACATCATCCAGGCTATAAGAAGCTGGCGGCTGGTGCTGATGCCGCTCCTTGTCAGTGGCTGCTCTGGTCTGCCATCCGTGGTCGAGCCTGGTCACCGAGCGCCGCGACTGCGCCCGCCTGGAAAGAGCGACGGCCTCCGTGCCCCCTCCCCTTCCCGGGCTTGGTGATCGGTTGGATCCCAGATGATGGCCGATCCCTGGCTCAGGGGTTCCCGTCGCCAAACAGCCCCGCGATCTCCCGCTGGATGGCTTCCGCCTTGGCTTTGGGATCCTCGGCATCGCGGATGGGGCGACCCACCACGATGTAATCGGCGCCGTTGAGAAAGGCTTGGCGCACGTCCACGGTACGCTTCTGATCATCGACCGGGCGGTTCTCCAGCGGACGTATCCCAGGCACAACGACGATGAGCTGGTGATCCAGCTTTTCCCGCAAGGCCCGGACCTCGAGCCCGGAGGAGATGACCCCATCGCAACCCACCGCCAGTGCCCGGCGGGCCCGGGACAGGACCAGGGCCTCGGCGTCGCATTGGAACCCGAGGTCATCCAGATCGCCCCGATCCAGGCTGGTCAGCATGGTCACGGCGAGGACCTTGAGGCCGTTCTTCTCCCGGGCGGCGGCGGCCAGTATGGCGTCGTTACCATGGACGGTGCAAAAATCCGCCCCCCGATGTTTGAGTTGGCGCACCGCCCGGGCCACGGTCTCGGGGACATCGAAGAACTTGAGGTCGCAGAACACCCGCTTGCCGCGATCCCGCAACCAGGCCACCAGATCGAAATAGCTCCCGGACATGAAGAGTTCGAGCCCGATCTTGTAAAAACGTACCGAGTCCCCCAAGCGATCGACCAGCGCCTGGGCGCTCGCCAGGTCGGGAACATCCAGGGCCTGGATCAGGCGTTCCTCGGAGGGGATGGGTTTGGTAGATAAATAGGAAGTCATGCGCTTCTCCACCTCGGGTCAGGCTGGCGATCCCGCTATCCGCTTCACAGCTTGCTGTTCTGGCAACCGGAACTGACGCACTCCCGCAGGCGGTCCTGGAGGAATTGGGAACGTTTGATGGTGGTGTTGGTGGCACATTCCATATCGACCAGGAAGACGTCCACCTCATGTCGCGAGCAACGCCTGTTTCTGTCTTTCATCCAGGCCAATTGCCCTTCCTTGAGCACCCTTTTCCCATTCTCATCGAGTTTGGCGACCAGCTTTTTGTAGTTCTCGTTGAGCTCCCGGTCGGCCTCCTGATACACCTTGTTCAAACAATAGAGGTCGTCGAAATCGTTGCGGGGTTTATCGCATTCGGAGTTGGCCTGGGCGAAGCCGGAAGCACAGAGGAGCACAGCGGCGAGTATCGTTTTCATCATCTCTTCCTGGGTACAAGGTTATGAACAAGGGGGATTTTCAGCACTGATTCGAGCCGATCCCGGGGGTGGATGGAGGCGCCGCGCCTCCCCCATGGAGTCATGGCTGGCGACCGCGCTTGGCCACTGGTTCCACCCGACGAGAGCGAAGCCTGGCGCCTCTTGGGAGGCAAGGAAGGGAGATTGTAGGCCCGGCGCCGGGGGATGTCGAAATCAGGTCTTTTCAGGCCGTCATCCCAGACGGCCCCCATCCGCCCAGCGCTTTGGCTCCAGCTTCATCAGCGATTCCCTGGGAGACGATGCCCCTGTTCTGGCCTTGATCCGGATCAAGCCCAAGCTTACCTCTCCGGAGATATGTTCCAGTCCATTACCTAGCACTTTAATAGGTATTACCCGCCGTGCGGCTACGGTCAAGCTTTCGAGAGGGGCCTTCATGGTTAATATCATGGTCTATATGCGAGTCACCCAGGAACCCATGAAACGGGTTCCGGTGGTGTTGGAACTGGATGCGGACGGCAGCGTCACCACCCCCGTGGTCACCGACCGCAGCGGCTTGGCCCGCTTCGATATCGCCTCCACCAGCGGCAAGGTCCTGGTCTCGGGTGTGGAGCGCTATCACGGCCGTCTGGACGGGGAGATCCGCATCGGGCTCTGGTCGATCACCCAGTCCGAGGATGACTCCGCCGGCGCCCCGGGGGATTTTCCCTCCGGCAGCAACGCCTACCCTTCCATGAGCACCCGTTCTCTCAGGGTCCAGGGACGGGAGATCCTCACCGACAGCGAGGGCTACCTGGTAAACCCCGCGGAATGGTCGGAGGCCTTCGCCCGCACCCTGGCGGAGTCGGAAGGGCTGACCCTGGACGCCGAGCACTGGGAACTGATCCGTTTCCTCCGCGACTACTATGCCAGACAGGGGAGCCAGGCCACGGTGCGAGACATGATCAAGCACTTCCGCCACCTCTGGGGCGAGGAAAAGGGCGGCAACCGTTACCTGCATCGACTCTTTCCCCGGGGAGGCCCGCAGAAACAGGGAAATCGGCTGGCCGGACTCCTGCGGACCAAGGGCGAACATTGACGGCGTCGCCTCAGCGGAAGCTGAACCGAGCGAAGAAAAAGCCCACGTCGGAGAAAGGCACATAGGTACCGAAAACGGCAAATTTATCCGTCCCCGCGCTCAGCAGAGGTAAGGCCGCGGGAAAGGGGACATAGCTGCCGTAATCCTCCCTGGATATGAGGAAAGCGGTGTAGCCGGCACCCAGCTTGACGCCGCTGTCCGCCACCGGCCAGCGGGCCATCCAGGTATAGCCGGCCATGTATTGGGGTTTGAAATGGGAATCCTGAGTAGCCATGGCATAGAAGCTACGCTGGTTGTCGCGCTCATCGGTGAGGGTGCGCCCGAAGCCACCGCCCCAGGCCGCTTCGTTCAACTCGCTACGGCGATCCGAGTCGTAATGATAGGGGGCATGCCAAATGAGGCCGGAGAGGTAAATATCGTTGGCGCCCTTGTTCCAGACGGCTTTGCTACCGTCCCAGGTGCGCTCCCAAAAACCCGAACCGGACGGCGGGTCCGATGCGCCAAGCGGGAGGGTGGCCGCGATCGCGTTATCCTGGCTCGTGGTCGAAGCCTCCGGGGCCTGACCGGCGTTCATTCCCCCGGCGAACAGCAGCAGAGGCGCGACTAGGGCGAGGCGGCCAGACTGGGAAGAAAAAAGCTTTGGGAACATGGTCACTCCGGGATATATGGGCTGGGGGAAGGGCCGGGAGATCGCGTTCCCCGGCAGGTGATGACGAAAAGGTGCAACACTAACAGAGCCGGAGGGGTCTTTTGAACCTTCCGTATCCGTCCGCCTGCCGCCCGGGGCACGCCAACCCGGCTCATGCCAGTCTGAACACCCCGCCACGACGGGGATCGCCGGCGCCGCTGAAGCCGGCTCGATCCAGGACCAGGGTATGGGTGCCGCCGAAAAACAGATTGGGTTCGGACCAGAGCTGGTGTTCGGGATAGGCGGCGCAGAGTGATTTCACGGTGGCGGACGAGAAACCGGGTTCGATATTGATCAGGCCCCGCTCGACATGGATACGCGGCCTGGTCACCGCTGCCTCGGCACCCAGTTGGAAATCGATCAGGTTGCACAGGACCTGGAGGATGGCGGTACGCAGACGGTTGGAGCCCCCCGAGCCAAGGGAGATCAGGCGATCGGCGTCCATGGCCAGGGTGGGCGCCATCATCGAGGCGACCCGCCGATCCTCCTCCCACTGGTGGAAGCCTCCCGGGTTGAGATCCTCCTCGCCGAGCATGTTGTTGAGCATGAGGCCCGCGCCCGGGATCAACCAGCCGCAGCCTTCGCCATTGGAAAGACTGAGGGAGACGGCGTTGCCCTGGTGGTCGATGACGCTGATGTGGGTCGTCCCCCGACGGCTGAGGGGATGCCCGGCGAGGGCACGGCGAAAGCTGTCCAGCCGTGACTGGCGCAGCAGATCCCCCGCCGGCGCCGACTCGGCGCGGGCCAGATTGGTCAGTTCCATCACCCGGGCGAGTCGTCCCAGGTGTTCCGGCGCGCCGAACGCCAGCTCACCGAGCGGCACGGCGTCCAGCAAGGCCAGGGCAAAGCTGATGAGCATCCCCCCCGCCGAGGGTGGCGGATTGGTGCAGATCCTCGCCCCGCGATACAGGCGCGTCAGCGGCTCGCGGTCGATGGTGCGGTAATCCTTGAGGTCGGCCAGGGTCAAATGCCCACCCCGATGGCGACAAGCCTCGACCAAGAGCCTGGCCATCTCGCCTTCGTAGAAGAGTCTGTGCCCCTCGATAGCCAGGATCTCCAGGCTGTCCGCCAGCTCCGGCTGACAGAATCGCTCCCCCTCCCGGGGCAACCGGCCTGGATCGAGCGGACTGGCATAGACCCTCCTAGCGTCCGACGTGGCCAGATAGATGGGTTCGACGATGCGGAAGATGGATGCTTGGAGGCGATTGATGGGGATACCAAGACGTGCCTGGCCGATGGCCGGTTCGACCAGGGTGCGCATGGGCAGGCGACCGAGCCGCTGATGGATGTCGAACAGACCGCGCACTATCCCCGGGACGGCGATAGTGCCGAGACCGATGTGGAACTCCTGCCGGGTGACGCCGAAATCCGCCTGGATCGGGTAGAACTCCAGTTCCTCGGCGGGACGCTTGCGCTTGGGCGTCTGCACGAAGAAATCGAACAGACGCGGCTTCTCTCCAGCCTGACGGGCGAGCAGGAAGCCGCCGCCACCCAGGGAACAGAGCACCGGCTCGACGACACAGGCCGAGCAGAGGGCGGCCAGCGCGGCGTCGAAGGCGTTGCCGCCCGCCTCCAGGATGATGGCGGCGGCTTCGGCCGTACCTTCATGGCCCGCCGCCACGGCTCCACGGTTCATGGGACGAGGGAGAATCCGCGCCAGGACGCCATCCCGACCGGGCTTCCGCCAAGCCGGGGTTCAGGCGATTGCCGGAAAAAGACAGACCTGAATGCGCGGGATGTTCGTTCGCCTTCCAGGCGCGCCAGCCGGCGCAGAGCAGGCTCTGTAACGGCTGGCGTAACGCCGAAGGCGGACGAACAAACCAGCAGGCGGGTATATTTTTTGACAGAAATCGCCTTACCTCGGGCCCGGATCAATACACCCCGCGGATCTGTTCACCCAACACCACGGGCAGATACTTGGGCTTCCAGAAACGGCTGGAGACATAGTCCCGGAGATCCAGGGCCTCCAGCTTGTTCTTGCGCTGACAGACCCCTTCCTTTATGGACTCCTGGATCACCCGGAGCGTCACTTTGAGGCTGATCTGCTGTAACTCACTCACCGGCGGATAGAAACGCCCGGCACCGAGATGATGCTCCAGGGTGTAATCATGCAGGGCATAGGCCGCCTCCAGCACCATGGAGTCGGTGATCCGGCTGGCCTGGGAGAGGATGGCGCCGAAGCCCAGACCGGGAAAGATGAAGGCATTGTTGCCCTGACCGATGTTGTGCATCGTTCCCTGATAACTGACATCCGGGAAGGGCGATCCCGTCGCCACCATGGCCCGCCCTTCGCTCCAGTGGATGAGATCCTCCGGGAGGGCTTCGGAAGAGGAGGTCGGATTGGAGAGCGGGAAGATGATGGGCCTGGGGGTATTCCGACAGATGGCGGCCACCATGGACTGCTTGAACGAGCCGGCCTGTCCGCTCAGCCCCAGCAACACGGTGATACCAGCGTTCTCGATGACTTCCTGCAGGGTGGGGACCGTCCCCAGGATGTTCCAGCCGGCGATGGCGGCCGGGTCCTGGGCGTAGGGAACCTTGTAGGACTCCATGCCGCGGCCCTTGATCAACAGCCCCTTGGAATCGAGCAGGAACAACCGGGCCCTGGCATCCTCATCGCTCAGACCGGCGCGTTTGAGACCCTCGATCAGGGCCCAGGCCACGCCCGCGCCACCGGCCCCCGCCCCGCTGATGGCGATGCGCTGGTCGAGCAGGGATTCGTTCTTCAGGGCGCAGGCGGAGAGCACGCCAGCGAGGGCCACCGCCCCGGTTCCCTGGATGTCGTCATTGAAGCAGGGGATACGGTCACGGTAGCGTTCCAACACCCGGAAGGCCACATCCTTCGACAGGTCCTCCCACTGGATCACCGCATTGGGCCAGCGCAGATAGACGGCGTCGACGAATTTATCCAGAAACTCCAGATAATCCGGACCCCGCAACCGACGTTGCCGCACGCCGAGATAGAAGTCGTCGTTGATCAGATCCAGGCGATCCGTGCCCACGTCCAGCTTGACCGGCATGGTGTGGAAGGGGCTCACCCCACCGCCGACGGTGTAGAGCGCCAGTTTGCCGATGGCGATGGCCAGCCCGCCGTAGCCCTGATCGCCGAGGCCGAGGATGGCCGAGGAATCCGTCGCCACGATCATGCGCACATCGTTCCAGGGGTAGTTGCGCATCACCTTCACGGCGCGGTCGATGTTGATGGGCGACAAGGAGATGCCGCGCGGGCTCTGATAGCGATGGCTGAATTCCTGCACTGCCTCGCCGACCGTGGGGGTGTAGACGATGGGCATCATCTCTTCGAGGTGTTTCTCCAACAGGCCGTAGAACAGCACCTCGGAACGCTCCTGCAAGGCCCGCAAAAACTGGTATTTGGCGAGGGGTGATATTTCCCGGCGATACCCCCGGTACAGGCGTTCGATCTGCTGATCGAGGCTGTTGTACTGTGGCGGCAACAAGCCATCCAGCCCCAGGGCGATGCGCTCCTCCTGGGTGAAGGCGGTACCCTTGTTGGTCAACACCAGCCTGAGCAAGGCGATGCCTTGCAGATACACCTCCATGAACTGGTTGCCGTGAATGTCCTTCTTGATATCGAAATAGGGGCTGACGGGGATGTGGCCGGACATGGTTCTCATCGTTCGTGGTTGGAATCAACACAAGCTGCAAGCATACACGCTTCACCTCTTCCCGTGGGGCGGTCCTGGCCCTCACGGCGGTGGGGCGCCCGTGGCGGCCCCGCCGCCAGGACTCCCGCTCAGGGACGGTTATGGGCGTTGTGTTTCTTGTTCCAGACGTGAGCCGATTGACGGTTTTCCGCGTGTTGGATCGCCCGCTGCTCATGTGGTCCGACATGACCATCGGCCCCGGCCACAGCCTCGCGCCGTGTCACCTTGGCCTGACCATGCTCCAGGGCCGCCACTTCCTTATTGGTGAGCTGACCGCTTTCGAGGCCATGATCGATGCGCTTCTGCTGGTTGATGTTACGCTGCACATCCGCCTGCATGCGTTGGGACGAAGCGGAATTCGGGTTCCCTTGCTGGGCATCGTGTTTTTCGCGGTAAAGATCCCGACTCGCCTTATCCTGGGCCGCCTCCAGGCGCACCTTTTCGGCATTGCTGAGGTTCCCATCCCGCAACGCCCTGGATTCCATCTGCTCGACGCGGGTCTGTTCCTTCTCCAGCTTGGCCGCCTCGCGGGTGGAAAGCTCGCCGCTTTGTAGCCCCTCCTGGATGCGTTCCTGTTGATTGACGTTTCTCTGTACCGCCCGCTCCTGGGCCAGTACCGGCGCGGCCAGCGCCAGACAGAGCATGGAGGCCAGCATGGAGGTGTTGAACTGGGTCATCGGATGATCCTCTTGGTGTTGTTGTTTGATATGGATGCCGTCTTCATCGAGCGCCACGGCTTTCGTCTCGATGTCGGGGAGAAGCATAGCCGCCTGGAACTGAATGATGGCTGAACCTTGCGCCTCCATCCAAGCCGGTTGATGTCATCCGCGGCGAGTTGGTGCAACATCGCTCTTCCCTCGGTGTCTATTGAAGCGGCGGACTCAACCCCGGATCACCACCATGAAGACGATCTCTTTTCTCCTTGTATCGGCGCTCGGCCTCGTCGCCCTCCATCTGCAGGCCCAGGAAGCGGCGGCTCCCACTTCCGGCGATCCCGGAGTGATCGTCAGGGTCGAGGAGGCCGTTCAGCGAGGAGTCCGAGCGACCATAATCGGCGTGGAACATGGCCTCGAAGTGACCGCCAGGGGTGTGGAACGCGGTGCCAGGGCCACCGCCAACGGCATCGAACGCGGCGTCCAGGCAGCGGCTGGTGGAATCCAAGTCGGCGCCAACGCCACGGCCGAGGCGGCCAACAACCTGAGCAGGAAGATAGTGGGTCCGCCGGCGCCAGAGTCGAACCCGAGCCGATAACGCGGGCTCCGATACCGAACCGGCGCTTGCCTGAGTCTTCAGCGCAAAGCCGGGGGTGATCGGGAGCCGGCGTTGTGAGATGCTGGCCCGAGTATGTCCAATCATCAAAATACCCCCCACGGCCCGGTCACCGCTCTGGCCCTGAGCGCCCTTGGCGTGGTCTATGGCGACATCGGCACCAGCCCCCTCTATGCCATTCGCGAGACCTTCGGCGGCGCCCATCCCCTCACCCCGGACGCGGAGCACATCCTGGGCGTGTTGTCGCTGGTGTTCTGGGTCATCGCTATCGTCGTTGGCACCAAATACCTGGGCTTCATGCTGAGGGCGGATAACCGGGGCGAGGGTGGGAGCCTGGCCCTGCTGGCCCTGGTCAGCCGCATCACCGGCCCAGCCGGCTTCAATGGCCTGGCGGCGGTGCTCGGTATCTTCGCCGCGGCGCTGTTCTACGGCGACAGCATGTTGACCCCGGCGATCTCGGTCTTGAGTGCCGTGGAGGGACTGGACGTAGCCCTGCCGGGTTTGTCCGCGGCCGTTCTCCCCATCACCCTGGTCATCATTCTGGGGCTGTTCAGCATCCAAAAACACGGCACCGCCCGGGTGGGGGCCTGGTTTGGACCCATCATGGCGATCTGGTTTCTCACCCTGGCAGGGCTGGGGCTGGTCGGCATCCTGCGCCAACCCCAGGTGCTCCAGGCGATCAACCCCTATTACGCCTGGCAGTTCGCCGTCCTCGACGGCAGTAACGCCTTTTTCGCCCTGGGGGCGGTGGTCCTGGCCATCACCGGCACCGAAGCCCTGTACGCCGACATGGGCCATTTCGGCAAGCGACCCATCCGGCTCGCCTGGAGCCTTTTCGTTTTTCCGGCCCTGGTACTGAACTATTTCGGCCAGGGTGCCCTGATGCTGTCCAACCCCGAGGCCCGTACCAACCCCTTCTTCCTGCTGGCGCCGGACTGGGCCTTGTTGCCGCTGGTGGGGCTCGCCACCCTGGCGACGGTGATCGCCTCCCAGGCGGTGATCTCCGGCGCCTATTCCATGACCCGTCAGGCCATCCAATTGGGCTATCTACCGCGGATGAAGATCAGCCACACCTCGGAGCAGGAGATGGGGCAGATCTACATCCCCTTCATCAACTGGACCCTGTTCATCTGCGTACTGGCCCTGGTGCTGGGATTCCAGTCTTCCTCCAATCTGGCGGCGGCCTATGGGGTGGCGGTCACCGGCACCATGATCATCGACAGCTTTCTGCTGGGCCTGGTGATGCTGTGGCTCTGGCGCTGGTACAGAGTACCGGCGGGCCTCTTGCTGCTCCTGTTTCTGAGCGTCGACATCGCCTTTTTCGCCGCCAACGCCCTGAAGATCCCCCATGGCGGCTGGTTCCCCCTCGCCATCGGGCTGATCGTCTTTCTGCTGCTCACCACCTGGAAGCGGGGCCGCGCCTTGCTGATGGCCCAGAACGCCCGCGATCAGATGCCGGTGGAGGTCTTCTTCCAGTCCGTCGTCGGCAGCGTACCCCGAGTGCCGGGTACGGCGATCTACATGACCGGCACTCCAGGCGGCATTCCCCACGCCATGCTGCACAACCTCAAGCACAACAAGGTGCTGCATGAGCAGGTAGTGCTCTTGACCGTGCGCACCGAGGAGGTGCCCCACACCCCGCCGCACCAACGCCTGGCGGTAAGCGAACTGGGCCACGGGTTCTACCGCCTGATACTGCATTTCGGCTTCAAGGACGACCCGGACATCCCCCAGGCGCTGGGGATGTGGAAGCTGGAAGGAGAGGATTTCGAGCTGATGAACGCCTCCTTCTTCATCAACCGCGAGACCCTGATCCCCTCGCGGATACCCGGCATGGCGCTCTGGCGGGAACATCTGTTCGCCTGGATGTCCCGCAACGCCACCAGCGCCATGAGTTTCTATCGCATCCCCCCCAACCGGGTGATCGAACTCGGCACCCAGATCGAGATCTGATCGAGTCGCGACCTACGGGGGATGGAAGGGCGAGCCGGGTAGGATAGGTGTTAACCCATCTTCAGCCGAGTAATCCACGGCTCAGCCTTCCGGGCCTCGGCTGAAAATGGCCATTTTCGTTCTTCTAGAGAGAACAATATTTTTCTAGGAGCAGCATTGTTCTCGAATAGAGAACGAAATCAGATCCAAACACCCCTGGCCCCGGAGCCGATCCGGGCCTTCCGGATCGGTAGGCCGGTGTCGAGGCGCCAAGGGAGGGTATCCGGAGGTCCGCCGCCATGGGCTGGGATTCGCTCCGCTCATTCACAGCCTACAAGTTGCGGTTCGCGGCGGAGCGCGCTCAAAAGTCGAGCCGCTGGAAGGGGACCAGATCCGGCGGGCCATCGGCGAAGAGCCACAACGGCGGTCGTTCTGCCTCGGCCGGAAGGGCGATGCAGGAGCTGGAGCAGGTGCCGAAGCCATCGGGCCGGTCGAGGTTGATGGCGGCCTGGGGGCCGTCCTCGGGGAGGTAGTCGCGATCGGCGAGGAGCCGTTGCCAGGCCCGCCAGTCCTCTGGCGGTTCCGGGGTCGGCGCGGCGCGGAATCTGGGCAGGAAAACCCGCAATCTGGGCTGGCCGAGGTCGTTCAGTTCACCCGATGAGAGCATGTGGAGCCCCGGGGGGATCCGGATCAGTTCGATATGTTGCCCGCCATCGTTCTTCAACCAGCAACAATCCTCCCTATTGCCGATGACCAAGTTGAATGGACGATAAGAATTCGGGTCCTTGGCGGCCAAGGCCCGCACCGCCCCAGCGACCGAGTCATGTTGCAACGCCTCCAGGACCAACTCGCCGCGGCTGCGTTTGCCACTCTCGGGTCCCAGGGTACCGATGCGATTCATCACCACCGCCGCCAATCCCTGGTCGTTGACCCCCATCCAGCTCCCGCCGGCGAGCCGATCCAGGCCGGCCACCACGCCGGGTTGGTCGGGCCAGTGACGGGCGGGCGGGGCCGCCGGTCGGTGGCGCATCTCGTCCCGGTTACCAGCCAGCAACAGGGGCCAGGTCTGGCCGGGACGCCACAGGATGACCAGGGTGCACATCGGGATTCCTACCGCTCGGCGGCTCGCCTCATGGACGCGCCCCTTCTCCAGCGCTCGGAGTCGGGGCGGCGGGTGGCTCTCGTACCAGCTCGTAGTTCTCGGCGCGGACGCCGTGCAACAGCAGATCGACGTTGTCCACCGGCACCCCCAACATCTCCAGGGCATGGGCCGCCAGGCGCAAACTACTCTCGATGGCCTCCGGATAGGCCAGGTTGGCGCCGGCCTCGATCAGGCGACCGCTTGCCTCCAGATCCCGTGCCCGGACGATGATCGGCAGGGCCGGGTGGCTGTGGCGCAAATGGGCGATGGCCCGCAGGCTAGTCGGTTCGTGATCTATGGTGAGGACCACCAGGGATGCCTGTTCCACATGGGCGGCCTGGAGCAATTCCGCATCCCCGATGTCACCATAGAAGATCGGGAAACCGTCCGCCTTGCCCTGGGCCACCCGCGCCGGTTTGGTGTCGAAGCCGATGAAGGGGATGCCGCTGTTGTGCAACAGGGTGGCGACGATATGACCGACCCGCCCGTAACCGCCGAGGATGACCTTGACAGTGGTCGTCTCCTGGTCCGCATGCCGGTAGCCCAGACCACCCCCGCCCAGGGGGGTGGCCGGTTCCAGGCGCTGGGCCAGGGTATCCCCGAGCCGCACCAGCAGGGGCGTGATCAGCATGCTGATCGAGATCACGCCGATGGCGACGACGAAGGTGGCGTCGTCGATGACCTGCAACGCCTTGGCCGATCCCAGCAGCACAAAACCGAACTCGCCCCCCTGGGCCAGCAGAAAGGCCACCCGGGTGGCGATCTGGCGCGGCAGACCGAAGGCCAGGGCGAGCCCGAACATGACCGCGAGCTTGATGAGAACGATGATCGACACCTGGCGGAGAAAGTCGAGCGGTTGGGCCGCCAGGGCGCCGAGGTCGATGGACATCCCCACGGCGACGAAGAAGAGGCTCATCATCAGGCCCTTGTAGGGCTCGACGATGACCTGGACTTGCAGGCTGTAACGCGAGCCGGACAAGAGCAGGCCGGTGACAAAGGCGCCCAGGGCCATGGAGAGTCCGGCCTCGTGCACTACCCAGGCGGGGAAGAATACCGCCAGCAGCACCACCGTCAGAGAACCGTCCCGATGCCCCAGTCGGGCCAGGCGTTCCAGGGCGAAGGGTACCAAGAATCGGCCGAACACCCAGAGCGCTCCCAGCAGGCCGATGACGATGAGCAGCCGTTCCCAGAGGGGCACCGCGGCGGCGAGCGGGGCGGCATCGGAGAGCAGGGGCACCATGGCGAGCAGGGGGACGATGGCCAGATCCTGCATGAGCAGGATGGCGAAGGCGGTGGTGCCCTGTCGGCTGGCGATCTCGCCCCGTTCCTGCAACAACTGCATGACAAAGGCGGTGGAGGAAAGCGCCAGGGTGAACCCGATCAGGATCGCCACCGGCCATGAAGCCGGGGAGAGCGCCCAATAGACGGCGATGCCGGCGCCGGTGAGCAGGATCTGCAAGGAACCCAGGCCGAAGACCTCCCGTCGCAACGCCCAGAGGCGGGCGGGCTTCATCTCCAGACCGATGAGGAAGAGCAGAAACACCACCCCCAGCTCGGTAAAGTGACGGACATCGTCCACATGGGTGGTGATGTAGGGCCCCGGGGAATGGGGACCGACGATGACACCCGCGACCAAAAGCCCGAGCAGGCTGCCGAGCCCCAGGTACTTGAACAGGGTCACCGTGATGGAGGTGACCACCAGCAAGAGGACCGCCGAGACGACGAAGTTGTTCAGATCCAAGGGCAGGCTCCAGGGGTTGGCTGGCCGGGGAAACCGATCGGGGCCGGAGATCCCGACCCCTGGGCCATGAGCTGAGTCCTGAAAGCGGGCATTTCAAGCCGAGCCGTCGGGAAGCCCTGTTGCAGTCGTGGGACGATTCAAATTCCCCTGGCCGGAAACTATCATATTCGTATTTGAGGCCGCCTTCGGCTCTCCAGCGCCAGTCCATGAATACCTTCCCCCGCCCCCGAGGGGCCCCTTTCTCTCTCCCACCGCACCCCATCCGGCGCGCGCATTCCAATGCGAGGACGGTAGCCCCGGTTATGGGAACCCAGGTTTGGGATTGGCAAACCGGCTCTGGACAAGGGCCTTCCGGGTGGCGCCCATGGCGCAAAATCTTACCGAAGCAAAAGGGTGATGCATGAACGACATTGAACGTCCGCGGCTCGCAACCATCCTGGTGGTGGACGATACCGCCGAGAATCTCTTCCTGCTCAACGACCTGCTCAAAGACCTGTACAGGGTGAAGGTAACCACCAACGGATCGCATGCCATCAGGATCGCAACGGGCGACTCGCCGCCCGATCTCATCCTGCTCGACGTCATGATGCCCGGAATGGACGGTTACGAGGTCTGCCGGCGGCTAAAGGCCGACCTACGCACTCGGGAGATTCCGGTGATCTTTCTCACCGCCAGGTCTGATGTCGAAGACGAGCGCCACGGCCTGGAACTCGGGGCCGTGGATTACATCACCAAGCCCTTCAGCCCGGTCATCGTGCTGGCCCGGGTGAAAACCCACCTCGCTCTCAAGGCGGCCACCGACTACCTGCGGACCAAGAACTTCTTTCTCACTCACGAAGTCCTGCGGCGTAACGAAGAGATCGAACGGCTTCACTCCGGTATCTCGGTGCAGGAAATCGACCTGAATCTGCTCACAGAGGTGGTGAAGCAGTTGAATGGGTTGCTCGATAGCCGGGATAGCGAATCCCTGGCCTGCTTCGTCAATCACGAGGATCTGCTGCGCGCCGCCTTTCCCACGCACATCGAGGAGATACGTAACGCCATGTGCACCCACAACTACAGCCTGGCCCTCGGCCTGCTCAAGACTGCCGGGGCGCCTTGGGGTATCGAGATCCCCTGAGAACCTCTGGAGCAGGGAAAGTGACAGGCAACCCTTGCCCCGGCGAGCGTCGCCGACCAGCCAGATCGGGCACCGAGCATGAATTCGCCGCGGAGAGAAAGGCTCAACAGAAATGGGTATTGGTGCTCAGCGGTTTCGGGCACTGGCCGAAAATAACCATTTTCGTTCTCTTACCGAGAACAATATCCCCGTGGAAGCGGATTTGTTCTCAAATGGAGAACGAAAAATCGGCTACAAGTTTCGAGTTGGTTTGACCGACTGACAACCCCATATCGCGGCGAAGGGGTTTGTCCCACTACAACCAACACCAGGGAGACCAGCACATGACCATCAATCCCCAACAAGCGCGGGTGCTGAGCCGCGGCCGCTATGCCGCCAGTCTGGATGCCGGCCCGGAAGAGACCTATGACCAGGAATTCGAGGGCCTGGTGCGCCAGATGCTGGTCCGCCTGGGAGAAAATCCCGAGCGCGAGGGACTGCGACGCACCCCGCTCCGGGTGGCGAAGGCCATGGATTTCCTCACCAGTGGTTATGACATGCAAGCCGAGGAGGTGATCCGGGACGCCATCTTCCATGAGGCTTGCCAGGACATGGTGTTGGTGCGGGACATCGAGTTCTATTCCCTGTGCGAACACCACGTGCTGCCCTTCTTTGGCCGCGCCCATGTGGGTTATCTGCCCAGCGGCAAGGTAGTGGGCCTGAGCAAGGTGGCGCGGGTGGTGGATGTGTTCGCCCGTCGGCTACAGGTGCAGGAACGCCTGACCAGCCAGATCGCCGATGCCCTGATGCAGGGGCTCGATGCCCATGGGGTGGCGGTGGTGATGGAGGCCAGTCACACCTGCATGATGATGCGCGGGGTGCAGAAACAGAACAGCACCACGGTCACCAGCGCCATGCGCGGCACCTTCGCCAGCGACGCCCGCACCCGGGCCGAGTTCATGGGCCTGCTGCGGGGTTAAGAAACTATTTGGAAACCTTCGCCTCCCGGGCATCGAGCGGAAAGGCCCGATTTTCGTTCTCTTTTTAGCAACAAATAAAGAAATAAAGCGATTATTGTTCTCTTAATGAGAACAATAATCGCAGGAACAGACCTTGGCCCCGAGGCGCGGAAGCGGTAGCGAGCCGAGTAGGTCGGCAATCCTTTGCCGACACTCCCTGATCGGCATCAAATGGCGGCAAAGGGTTGCCGCCCTACGAGTTCGGAAGTTGCCACGAGCAACGTCCAAACAGCTTCTACGGCAGGGCCGGCTGCAACGCCTCGCGGGCGCGCTGGAAGCGTGCCTCCAGGGTTTCCGCCACCTCTGTCGGGGCCGGTCCACAGGTATACCATTCCTCGATCAGACGCGAGGCCCGTTCCAGGGGGTCCTTCTCTCCCGTCCGCAGGTGTTCGCTCAGGCGGCTGACCTGGAAGGCCAGCCTGGCCTGGGTCTGATCCGGTGGAGAGGCCACCCCGGAGAGGATCTCCAGATGCAGACAGAGCTCTTCCCGCCGCGTCTTGTTCGCCGCTTGGGCGGCAAGATAGTCGTCCAGGATGGAGCCGCCACTCAGTCGGGCCTGGCGGGCCTGTTGAAAGCGGAGTTCCATCCGCCGATACAGGGCCTGATCGACGAGGCTCCCCATGGCCTGCCAGGCGGCCTCCAATGCCACCACCTCCCCCTCGCCCGTGGCATCGCCCTGGACCAGCCGCTCCATGGCGCGACAAAGATCCCCAAACCTGGCCAGTTGGGTGCGCTCCCGCTCGATCGCCTCCTGTTCCAGTTGGACCAGTCGCTGACGATAGGCCTGTTGGGCCTCCCGCCATTCACGCTCCAGGGTGGCGGCTGAACTGGTGGTGGGGAGGGGCAGACTGGCCGTCTCTTCCCAGCGTTCCCACAATTCGGTATAGCGCTCCGCCATGGCGGCCGTCTCCTCTCCCGGTCGCGCCAAGTCCCGCAAGGCCTGAAGCAGCCCTTCACGCAGGCTGAGATTTTGCCCCAGGGCTTTTCCCATGGCCTCCAATTGCTCACGGCGGCGGGCAAAGACCGCATCGCAGGCGGCACGGAAGTGTTTCCACAGACGGTTCTCGTCTTTCTGCCGACCGGCGACCGTGGTATGCCATTCCCGTTGCAGCCGCTTGGCCTCGTCCATGGCCCGGTGCAGATCCGGTTCCTGAAGCAGGGCCTCGGCCCGGGCGATGAGGTCCTTTTTCAACGCCAGGTTGCGGTTGCGTTCGGCGGAGAGCTGCTGATCCAAAACCCGCATCGCCTCCCGAAAGCGTTTCTCCAGGCCATGACGGAAACGGGCGTCGGTGGGTCCGCTGGCCGCCCAGGCGTTACGCATCTCCTGTTCGGCCCGCGCCGCCCGCTTCCAATCCATCTGCTTCCAGTCGGCCTTGGCGAGGAATTCCTCCAACTGGGCGCAGAGGGCCTCGCGCTGCTGCCGATGCTGTTCCCGTTCCCGCGCCTGTTGCTCCAGATAGGGGCGGCAGCGTTCGTAGGCCTGCTCGGCGGCGGTGTTGAAGCGGTCCCAGAGGGGATGGTTGAGAGGCGAGCCCCCCTTGTCCAACGCCTTCCATTCTTCCCTCAGCTCGACCAGGCGTAGCGACACCTCTTCCAAGGGCAGATCGACGTGGACGAGTTCCTCAGCCCCTCGACACAACTCCTCCCGGTGCTGGTCCGTACCCCAGCGGCGCCAGCTCTGGAGTTCCTTGACCTGACCAGCCAGGCGATGGAGCTGGGCCTCGAAGCCTTGATAGCGCTTGGCCGGAACACCGCTGGCCGCGATCAGGGCGAGGCTGGCCTGGAGGCTCTGAAACAGGGGCTCGGCCTTGCGCAGCTCGCCCTCGGCCAGGTGCTGTTCGAGTTCGGCGATCCGCGCCTGGAAATGTTCGAGCCTTTGTTCGGCGACATGCTTCTGTTTTTCCAGACGTTCTTCCAGCTCCTCGCGCAGGCCGACGAAGTCGGTGCGCAGGCCCGGCTCCAGTCCCTCCGCCCCCAGCAGCTCGTTCCCATCCTCGATGAGTTGCTGGCTGTCCCGTTGTTGCAGGGGCGAACTCTGCTCCAGGTCCGCCTTCGTCCGCCGGATCAGTTCTTCGAGTCGCTCGTTGGCCTCGTGCTGTCGTCGCAGCCGGAGCGCCCGCTGTCCGATGCTGTCGAGCGCCTGATGCAGATTGCGTTCAAAGAGCCTGTTCTCGGGTTCGGGAAGGTCATCCAGGATGGCCCATTGTTCCTTCACCCGCTCGGCCAGGGACTCCAGGGCGAACTCGCTCTCCCAGGTGGCGGCGCCGATCAGTTCATCGAGCAGGGCCCCTTTGTCCTGCCGCACCCGTTCCCTGGCCTCGGCTTCTTCCAGTTGCTGCTGATTGGTGCGGCGATACTCCTCGAAGGCGGTCAAAAAGCCCTGGCGCGCCTGGGAGTAACGCTCCCGCCACTCGGGCTCGGCCTCGGGCTCCAGCGCCGCCCACTGGCTGTCCAGGTGATCGAGCAGTACCCGGTCTTGCACCCAGCGCTCATAGCGCCCGAGACGTTCGACCTTTTCGCACAGCTCGGCGCATTGAAGCCGTACCCGTTCCGGGATGGCCTCCTGCTCGGCGATGCGTTTGAGTTTCTGGCGGGCCAAGCGGTAGACGTTGGTATCCTTTTTGCCGATGCGGCGCAGGATTTGCTGCAATCCCTCCTTGGTTTCGATCCGCTCGGCGGCGAAGGTGCGAATCCCGGCGCTGGAATCCTGCACCGCGCAGAGTACGAGCAATTCCTCGCTGGTCATCCGGGCGATGGCGGCCCGCCTCAGCTCGGTATCCCGGGCGCTGGTGGCGAGGTGTTCGAGCAGGCGTTCGTCCTGAAGTTGTTCCAGATAGGCCAGGCGTTCCGCCAGCGACGGGCTGTCCGACTCCTGCCCCGCCAGCAGATTGCGATAGCGGGCCGTGGCCATCTCGCGCACCGTGGCGTCCCCATCGCCGTGGGCGAGATGGCTCAGGGTGACCAGGTGCCTGAGTCGTTTACAGGCGGTACGCCGGACGCTGGGGTCCAGGTCCTTGGTGGCGACCTCGGTCAGGGTCGTCTGATCCTCCGCCGGGAGTGCCTCCACCGCCTGGCGCCGCACATCCGCATTGCGATGCTGCCACTTCGGCTTGAGAAAGTACTTGAAGAGCATGGCGACACCCCGTGACGAGATCAAAAGAAGATTATTTTAGCGCGCTCTACCGGGGAAATGGGGAGGTGCGCATAGCGAATGGCTGAGGGGTGGCGGTGGTCGGGAAACATCAGGCCGTCGACGGGATCGTAGACCATGGTCTAAGGTGAATTCTAGAAACCATCATACCAGCCGTAGGGCGGCAACCCTTTGCCGCCATTGGGTGCAGAATCAGTCGTCGGCATGGGAATGCCGACCTACAAGCTGGTAGTGCCTTTTCCGGTACTCGCCTAATGCCTCGCCGGGGGTTTTGGCGCGGCGGGCGGGACGGGGGAGTTTGGTACCAGGGCGACCTCGTCGCCGTCCTCCAGCCTGGTGAAGAGTTCGCTGAACTGTTTGTTGACGGTGATCCTTAGCGCCTTGTCGGCGAGCAGGTGGGCGTTCTCCGGTTCGCGTCGACGCAATGACTCGAGCAGGTCGCCGACCGTTGTCAGGTCTTCGGGCAGCACCAGGTCGAGATGGTCTCGGCGGAGCTTTTGCACCAGATAGGAAAAAAAGAGGATCTTGATGCGTCGCCCCGGGCGCTCGCTGGGATCGGGTTGGCGCTGGTACCCCATCTCCTCCAAGCGGTGGAGATACTCGGCCCAGTTTTGCTCCCGATTGAGCCCGAGTTCATAGAGGCTGTCCCAGGAATAGATGCCGGTGTCGTGGCCGTCGTCGAAGATCAGCCGGATCGCATACTGGCCCTGGGGTTCGATGCGATCGATATTGACGTTCTCCTTGCCGACCACCGGCTGGCGCATGGCGCGGACTTCGGCGGCGCGGGAGAACACGCGCAGATATTCACAGGGCAGCTCGAACTGGGCGCCGTCGGCGAAACGGATGGACAGCAGCCGTGATTTGCGGTGGAGATTGATCTCGATCGGGAGGCGTTGACTCTGGGCGTCGCTCATGCCGGGGGCTCCTGGGGATATGGATACGTCACGCACTTGGGGGTGGTCGACCCTGGGCTCAAGTTCCCTGGATGCGGTCGTAATAGCGGGCACGATAGAGCAGGCGCCGGTGTTCCAGGTCCTCGAAGCCGCTCCGGGTATGGAGCACATTGTTGCAGAGCAAGCCCCAGCCGGCCTGGAGCTTGCCTCGGAAATGCCAGGGCGAAGGCTGATTGAGAAACTCCTTGAGCCGGGCCACCGCCTCCTGGACTCCGGCGTCGTCCAGCCAGTGGATGCTCCGGCTGCGATCGGTATAGCGCATGTGCAGATGACCGTCGGGGGCGACGGCGAAGACCGGCCCGGTCACGGCCTCGCGAACCCTTTCGCCGCCGCTGTCGTTCGGCGGGATGGTCATGGCCCGGGGATGCATGAGGGCGCGGATCAGTTCGGGGTCCTGATCCCGCAGATGAATATAGAGGATCTCGTGGTCGAGCAGGTCGTTTTCGCCGCCTTGATCCGCCGGTTGCACACAGTGGAGGATGAGACCATGGATCTGCTGCCCGGCGTCGTTGTAATAGCCGTCCGTATGCCAGGCGATGGGTCGGTTGGTGTAGGGGATGTAGCCACGGTGGAAGGCGTCGGCGTGCACGCTCAGGGAGGAGATGGCGTCCTCGTCGGCGCCTTTGTTGTGATCCAGGCGGTGCAGGCCGAAGGTCCCGCCAATGGACTGGATGATGTCCTTGTCCGCGTCGGTGCCGGTGCGACCCACATAGATGGCCATGTTGGTGCGGCGACAGAGGCGGCGCAAGGTCGCCTGTTCGATGCTGGTCAAGCAGCGGGGATCCTGGATCTCGACGATCAGGTCCTCGAGTTCTTCCGGATACTCGGCCAGCTTGGCGTCGCGCCAAGCTT
>Ga0268298_10002388_pt1 | contig 20554 bp, 19 predicted proteins | sample WWTPWeurt_MetaG_FD_194462 | JGI IMG/M metagenome (GOLD analysis project Ga0268298, IMG submission 194462) | Activated sludge microbial communities from WWTP in Nijmegen, Gelderland, Netherland - WWTP Weurt | ecosystem: Engineered > WWTP > Aerobic digester > Activated sludge | place... | reverse complement strand
CCGGCAAGGGCTTTTTACCGGCAATGATGAGGCTTTGATTGATGGCATCTCTGGCTTTCAGCACTTCGTTGTTATTTAAGTAAGCCTGGGCTAGATAGTAGTAGCCGATCATGCTTTTGCTGTTCAACTCCACGGCTTTCTGGGCATCCGTTCTGGCTCGGGTCTGTTGGTTTAAGGCCAGGTTGAGGCTTGCCCGGGCAAGATTTGCCTCATAACTATTTGGGTCAAGTTCCACGGCGCGATTGAGCTGGGCCATGGCTGCCGTTTTATCGCCTGAGCCGGTAAGAGCCTGGGCGTAAAGATAGCGAACCATCGCGTTTTGGTGCAAGTCGGACTTGCCGTCGATTATGGCTTTCAGTGCGTCTCTCACAGGTAAACACTGTCCTATCTCCAATAGAGCACGGGCGCAGATGGAAGTCATCTCAGCGTCCGGTTCGGCTTGTTTTTCAAGAATGCCCAGGGCCTGCAAGAAGCTCTCCTGGGCAGCGAGCAAGTTACCGATGCGGCAGAGGGCGATGGCTCGTCTCACTACCGGCTCGGCAGAGGTAGTGTCTAGACTGGCGGCTTTCGAAAAATCGCCGATGGCATCACGGTACGAGCAGATGCTATAGAGAATTTGACCTCTGGCCAGATAGAGTTCGGCACTTTTAGGATTCTCAATCAGCTTTTTGGCAAGGATGGCAAGACCCTGGCTGTAGGTGCGATTCTTTATGTGACTGAGGTAAATCGTATTATCAGCGCCGGGAGTCTGCTTCTCTTCAGTTGGGGCTGTTTCCGTCGGTTCCGAGGTATCGATGGGGCTGTTGAGGGGCGGCAGTGCTCGGGCGGGAGCGTTAGTAAATAAGCTTAGAAACAAAAAGCTTGCCAGCGGCAAATACAATCTGGCAAAAGCGAACACCGATCTATCTCCTAGTTTGCCGGGCAGGGGATTCTACTCTGATGCCGGTCTCTCAAACTGGGCACGTACCAGTCTGGCGTAAGAAGAGTCGGCTGAAATTAGTTCGTTGTGGGTGCCCTTCTCGACGATTTTGCCCTGCTCAAGCACGAGAATCTGGTCGGCATGCTGCACGGTCGAGAGCCTGTGTGCGATAACGATTACGGTGCGTCCTTGCATGAGGTTATTGAGGGCCTCCTGCACCATGGCTTCCGATTCGTTATCCAGTGAGCTTGTGGCTTCATCGAGAATAAGAATGGGGGCGTTTTTGAGGAAGGCCCTGGCAATAGCCAGACGTTGTTGCTGCCCGCCGGAAAGGCGCAGACCTCGTTCACCAATTACGGTGGCATAGCCTTGCGGCATCGCTTCAATGAAATCATGACAATAGGCAGCCTTTGCCGCCGCTATAAGCTCTTCTTGGCTGGCTTGGGGGTTGCCGTAACGGATATTTTCTTCGATGGTGGTGTTGAAGAGGAAATTGTCCTGGGTGACCAGGGCGATTTCCTGACGCAGGCTCTTGAGTGAAATCTGCGGCAGGGCGAAGCCGTCTATGTAGATGGCGCCTGATGTCACGTCGAAGAAGCGCGGTACGAGATTGGCCAGGGTTGATTTACCTGAGCCCGAGAGTCCCACCAATGCCACCATTTTTGCCGGCGGAATCTCCAGGCTGATGTCTTTCAAAACCAGGGCATCATGGGCCGGGTAGTGGAAAGAGACTCTATCGAAACTAATGGTGTGGGCGCCGGGTTTGAGCGTGACAGGGGTGGCGCAATCCTTCAGATTGGATTCTTGATCCAGTACTTCGAATATGCGGGAGGCCGCAGCCAGAGCTGGCTGTACGATGCCGTTGATGCGCCCGATATTCTTGATGGGAGAGTAAAGCAAAAGCAGGGCGATGACAAAAGAGGTGAGCGCGCCTAAGTCCATCTGCTTATGCACTACCATGGAACCGGCTACCCAGATGACGCAGGCGATGCCGATGGCCCCAATCATGGCCAGAATGGGTGACAGGATAGCCTCGGCGCGCACGGCTTTGATGGTATTGCGAAAGAAGACGCTGTTGGTGTCTTCGAAGCGCTTTGTCTGAAGGTGTTCCAGATTGAAAGATTGGACTATTTTGGCGCCCTGTATGGATTCTGATAGCACGGAGACCAGGTCTCCGATGGCTTCCTGTCCGCCCCTGGAAGATTTGCGAATCTTTTTGCCCAGTATCGATACGGGGATGACAATCAAAGAAAGAATCGGCAGGGCGATCATGGCCAGCCAGAAACTCTTGAGGAGGATCACCAGGGATAGTGAAATAAGGGTGATGGTGCGGCTGACCAGGGATTGAAAAGTCTGAGAGATGGCGGCTTCTACTATGGCTACGTCATTGATCAAGCGCCCAATCAGGATGCCCGATGACTGACCCTGAAAATAGAGCAGGGGCTGCCTCTGCAGATGCTGGAAGAGCTCGTTGCGCATGTCGCGGATGGCTGCCGCTCCCACAAAGCGGATGCAATAGGCTTCAAAAAAGCGGGAGGCACCCTGCACGAAGGCCACTGCCAGTACGCCCAGGGGCACCAGCCCCAATAAATGGGTTTGATGCTGGTCGAAAATGCGTTTCAGACCTTCGCCGGCCATCCAGGCGATGATACCGTCCATGCCGCCTGAGGGAATGGCGGCCAGAATGCCGAAGACAAACATGGTCATGTATGGGCGCACGTACTTGAGGAGCCTCAAGTAGAGCTTGAATTGCGAGTCGGTTATCTTCACGGGCAAAGGTACGGAAACGGAATTGGCAACGGCGGTCGGCGTCTCCTTAACCGGGGGCTTGTCAAAGGTCTGCGCCCCGGCAGCGGTTGCTGCGTTCTCCGTTTGATTTTCCTCTTTTTCCGCCATCAAATTATTTTTCCCGCCCGATTTGCTAGCCATGGCTTTCCGTTAAGGCCAAGAGCTCCCTGGCACAATTGTCGACGAAGTCTCCCTGACCCAGTTCTTTGCGCAGGGTGAGAAGCTCGGCTTCGATTTCCTGTTTTAATCCCGGCACATCGAAGATGTCGAGGCTATATTTTACGAGTTGGTCCGCCCTGCAATCTAGTTGAATTAATTCAGGCACGAGTTCTTTGCCGGCAAGTAAATTCGGCATACCCACGTTTTTGACGCATTTGAAGATGAGAACCAGCAAATAAGAGAAGAAATTGCCGCGGTAGAAAATTAGCATGGGGCGACCGTAGAGGGTTATCTCCAGGGTGACCGTACCTGACTTGGCCCAGATCAGGTCGACATTTTTGTAGAGGGCGTAATTGGGGCTCAAAGTAACCGAGGTGATGTTTTTCTTCTCACCCTGCATAAGAGCCTTGATGGGGCTTGCTTCCAGGTAGGCATCGATGAGGGGAGCCACTCGTTCCGTGGAGCGGGAGATAATAAATTGCATGTCCGGGCGCACTTTCAGCATATCTTGCATGGCTTTGATGGCCACGGGCAGATGAGCTTTTATTTCTTGCTTGCGGCTGCCGGGTAAAACCGCAATTACCGGGCGGGCCGGATCCAGTCCCAGACCGCTCAAAAATTCTTCCCGCTCAGGTAGGTCCTCGGGGCTAGGCAGGTCTTGCAGGAGTGGATGCCCCACGAAGCGCGCCGGAATTTTCTTGTCGGTATATAAGTGTTCTTCAAATGGAAAGATGGTCAGCATCTTGGTTATGGCCTTGCCCAAAACATCGATTCGCCAGGGGCGCGAGGCCCAGACCTGGGGTGAAATAAAGTAATAAATTGGCAGCTTGGGATGGGCTTTGCGCAGAGCCGTGGCAAACTGAATATTGAAGCCGCCCATATCTACAAGGAGCACGGCTTTGGGTTTGCGCTCGCTGACTGCCTTGAGCAAGGTCTGGCGCATGTTGTAAAAGAAGAGCAGTGACTTTATTACTTCGAAGATTCCCAGCACGGCAAAGTTATTGCAATTGAAGAGCAGCTCTACCCCGGCTTTTTCCATCTCCGTTCCGCCGGCGCCGAAGATATGAAGGTCGGGTTGTAACTCCTTGAGGCGACTCAGTACCCTGGCGGCGTGCTTGTCAGCCGATGGCTCTCCCACCACCACCATTAGTTCCGGGGTGGCGGGCTTTGGAAGGGTTTGGGGTTGCTCCTGATGAGGCAGGTTGGAATTCACCTGCACCTCCCGCTCGAGGTCAGCGTCTTGTGCCAATGTGTAGTGCCACCGTCCCCAGTGCCAGGGGAATATGCTGAATATCTACAAGACCGGCGTTCTCGAACATTTCCGTTATCTTTTCCGGTTTAGGATAGGTGCTCAAAGACTCGGGCAAATAGGTGTAGGCTTTTTTGTCGTTTTGCAAGATGCCGCCCAGTACCGGTACCACTTTTCCAAAGTAGGCCGAGAATACGGGCGCAAATACCGGTACCTGGCAGTGACCAAGGTCAAGGTTTGCTACTTTGCCGCCGGGGCGAACCACACGGGCCATTTCCGTGAGACCCTTTTGCAGGTCGGTGAGGTTTCTCAGCCCGAAGCTGATAATGGCGCCGTCAAAAGAATTTCTCTCGAAAGGCAAGTTTTGAGCGTCGCCCCGCACGAAGTCGAGAATGGTTTGGGGCGGTATTTTTCGCAGTTTACGATGGGCTCTAATGTCAGCAATATCGAGCATGTTTTGGGAAAAATCGAGGCCTGTCACGGTACTACCTGGGGCAGCCATGCGGGCCAGGAGTATGGAGAGGTCGCCTGTGCCGCAGCAAACATCGAGGAAGCGACCGGGACCGCCCACGTCAACCAGTTGACTGACGGCGCGCATTTTCCAGGCTCTGTGCATGCCCATGCTGATTACATCGTTGGCCCGGTCGTAGCCGCCGGCGATGCGCTCGAACTGGTCGTGCACGTAAGCTGCTTTTTCTTCTATGGTGGGAAGGGACATCAGGACACCCGGTGTTATTTAACGAAGCCGAACCCTACCACAAGGCAATCCAGCATGAATAAACCGAAAACTATCCAGGTCAGGCGGTCAAGACCTGCTTCGGCCCCTCTTTTACCTGAAAATACCGTGGCGGCGGCGCCGATTCCTGCCATTCCATCGCCCTTCGGGGCATGCAGAAGAATCAGACCGATCAGGGAGACGGCCAGGACGGCACCGATTACTAGAAGAGCTATGTAAGCTGCACTCATGAGTCTTTATCACTTATAAACTGGCAAATGCCTTTGTAGGACGGTAAAAATTATATCCTATATGGAAGCCGGGCTTGCCGAAGGTAAAGACAGCTGGTTCACTTAGCCGAAATAGAGGTGGGACGTGTCCGAGAAGAACAAATCAGGTAACCATCACAAGGTAGTAATAGTGGGTGGCGGCACCGCCGGGATCTCCGTAGCGGCAAGGCTCATGCGTGCCATCGGCGATGTAGACATTGCCCTGATCGAGCCCTCGGAAAAGCACTATTACCAGCCGCTCTGGACCCTTGTGGGCGGAGGTATCTGCGACAAGTCCGAGTCAGTAAAAGATGAATATTCACTCATTCCCTCAGGTGTTAAATGGATCAAAGATAAGGTCTCCGATGTCAAGCCGGACTCCAATCTGGTTAAGCTGGCCTCAGGTGGCGAGGTTCACTACGACTATTTGATTCTCGCGCCCGGTTTGCAAATTGACTGGCACAAAATTCCCGGTTTGACCGAGACTCTTGGGAAGAACGGCGTTTGCAGCAATTATAGCTACGAGCTGGTGGATAAGACCTGGGAGTTTATATCCAAGTTCAAGGGCGGCAATGCTGTCTTTACCCAGCCCAACACGCCTGTGAAGTGTGGCGGCGCCCCTCAAAAGATTGCCTATCTGGCGGAGGAAGCTTTCGTCAATAGCGGCGTGAGAGAGCGCACCAAGGTCATATTTTGTTCCGCCAATGCGGGCATCTTCTCAGTCAAAAAGTACGCCAACACACTCTCCAAGGTGTTGGAGCGCAAGCAGATTGAAACCAGGTTCCGTACAGACCTGATCGCCATTAATGGAGCCGAGCACAAGGCTACTTTTAAGCATCTGGATACCGGCGCCGAAAGCACCATTGAGTTCGACATGATCCACGTTACGCCGCCCATGAGCGCTCCCGACTTTATCAAAGGCTCTGCTGTTGCCGATCAGACCGGCTGGGTGGATGTTGACAAGAACACCCTTCAGCATAAACGCTACGAGAATGTTTTTGCTCTTGGTGATGCGTCTAATTTGCCCACTTCTAAGACCGGAGCGGCAATTCGTAAGCAGTCACCGGTGGTAGTGGCGAACCTGATGGCGGCCATGCAGGGCAAACCCCTCGTTCATCTCTATGATGGCTATACAAGTTGTCCTCTGGTCACGGGCTACAATAGTCTGGTTCTGGCTGAGTTCGATTACGACTTGCAACCGCAGGAGACCTTCCCCTTCGATCAGTCTGAGGAAAGATATTCGATGTATGTCTTCAAAAAGGACATCTTGCCTCAGATTTATTGGTACGGCATGATGAAAGGTCTGGTCTAAGTTCCAGTGTCCAAAGAAGAAGATTTGAAATTGCGTTCCGGCTCAGGCTCTCTTGCCGGTCTTCGTGCTACCGAAATCGCCGCTTCCACTTGTGGTTCTACCGGCGATAATCTTACCGCTGCCGCTACCGAGTCTTCCCACTCAGCCGCTCAGCAGTGCCTATCTTATGAGCGCTATTTGCGTCTTTCAGCGGCGGCTTCGGTACTGCATTTATCGCGACCGGAGATCAAGAACGGCGGCGACGCCCCCACCGTTCTTAAACTTGGCACTGCTGATGGTGCGCTGGCTCGCTTCTTGCCGGGTTGGAAGCTGCATGTTTTGTCCGACTCCCAAGATGCTTCCAATTCTTCTGGCGAAACAGGCGCCAAGAACAGTCAGTCACCCGATACGTTGCCTGATCAGTCTTTCGATGTGGTGGTGGCTCTCGGTGTGCTGGAAGGTGTGAATAGCGCCGGACGAGAGCGCCTTTTGCAGGAGCTGGCCCGTTTGAGCCGTTTCCTTTGCGTGGTGGATATGCCATCCAGGGCGCTGGTTAAGGCCTGGCCTCAACTACTGGAATTGACACTGGACGGCGAGATGCAGCGCAGTCAGTCCATCGGTTTGCCGGACAGTACTTCCATCGGCAGACTTTTCCGCAAAGCCGGCTTTAGTCATAAGTCTTACTTGCACACCGAGTTGGAAGCCTGGCTGCCCTACGCCGCTCTTTCCGGTTTAAATCCGGTGGCCGGGCGCATGTTGGGGACTTATTTGATGGACCAGGTGTGCGAGCCGGAAGCCTCCGTGCCTGCTTTGAAGACCCGTGCGGTCTATGAGGTTGGTGCGCTAGGTGCTTCGGATTCACAGAGAGCGGTAGAAACGCCTGGTGAAAATACCGCAGCTGCCAATTATGCCTTTGAGATAATCGCCGCTCACCGACCCTGAGACGGGACCCACGGTGAGAAAATTCCTCAGGCCGTTGATGGCGGCGTGTCGCGATCGAGAAATTTTTGCAGAATAATAGCGGCTGCTTGTTGATCCACAAGAGCTTTGTTGTGACCGGTTTTTACACCTTGAATGGTGAGGGTGCGAATGGCTGAGATGGTCGTCAGTCGTTCATCTTCATAGACAATCGGCAGTCCGGTTTCCCTGGCTAATTTCTTTGCAAAAGATTTGACTTTCTCAGACTGCTCTCCCATGGAGCCGTCCATGTTTTGCGGCAGTCCCACCACGATTTGCACTGCACCATGGCGCATGGCAATGTTTTTCACTGCCTGCACATCATTTTTTGTATTGGTGCGCTCGATTGTTTCAAGACCCGCTGCCGTCAGGTGCAAGGGATCGCTGATGGCGACTCCGATACGTCTGTCGCCTATGTCAAGACCAATAATTCGTGGTTTTGCGTTACTCATCAAAACAATATTACTACTAGAATATGGCTTCAAGATGAGCGTCAGTTTCTTTTGGGGTTGTAATGAGACTATATCTGGTGCGCCATGGCATCGCCGTCGAAGGATTGAAAGGCGGTATCACTCGCGATAGCGAACGTCCGCTTACTGATGAGGGGCGGGAGGAAATGAAGCTTGTGGCGAAGGCCCTTTGCAAAATGAACATCAAGGCCGATCTGGTCCTTTCCAGTCCTCTGGTGCGTGCTCGTCAAACTGCCGAATACATAGCGGAGGCCTTTGGTCTCGAAGTGAAGTTGACAGACGCTCTGGCACCGGCTGTGAATCATACGCAGCTTTTCAAAAGCGTGGCCAGGCACGAAGGGGCGAAAGAGATCTTTCTAGTCGGACACGAGCCGGATATGGGTATGCTGGTGGGTAATCTCATTTATGCCGGACCGGCCTTTGAGATGCCCTTCAAGAAGGCCGGCGTTTGTCGTATCGACGTGGACTCGATACCCCCCTCCGGACCGGGCGTTTTGAAGTGGTATATGACACCAAAGATCGTCACATCTTTGATGGGCAAAAGCTAGCCGCTTGAAGTGAGCGGCTGCCCCGTGCAGAGGCTTGAGGCTGGAGGTGCACTCCCAAGCGTGTTTATGCTTGTATACGCACAGCCTGCAGCTTAAGCCGGTCTATCAGGCCAGGGCTGCTGCCAGCGGTGCCGGCGGCTGGCAATTGACCCGTTCTGCTTCGGAGAGGGCCTCAGCTTCAATTGCCCAGACATAGAGGCAGGTGAAAAAGGCAGCTCTTATATAGATGGACATTGCCGTCACCAGTACTACCGACATGGCCCAGAAAGCGCCGCCGATCATGACGATGGGGGCGGTGGCCGGGATGTGGTTGAACCAGACGAAGGAATAACCTGCCACACCGCCGGTGCAGACGGCGAACATGACCAGTCGGTTGATGGTGTCGATACCGATTTCGCCTACACCGATGGCGATCAAGTTGCCCTGACCGATGCGGTCGGCCCGTTTGAGGGCGCCCCAGAAGGAGGTGCCTTCAATGACGATGGCCGGCAGAATCAAGTGTCCGGCCATGGTCCAGAACACTTCCACGATACTGGAAAGGAAGTTGATGCCCATGCCGAAGATTCCGGAACCGCGCTTGTCGCGCATGAAGCGGGCGATGCGTTTGGCGATGAGGGTGACGATACCGAGAGTGATGATGGCCGGCAGGGAACTGAAGACCGCTGCACAGGATGTTGAGAATTTGCCGGAGCCGGCGCCTTCCGTCAGGTGGCTGTAGACCAGGGCGGTAGTGACCCCTTCCAGGAAGCGGTTGGTGAGCCACCAGAGTGACAGGATGGCCACTACAGCCAGGACCGCATCGGGGCTGGCTGCATCGGAGAGGGCCGAGAGACCGCTCTGGTCCCAGGGACCGTTGAGCGCCGTCTGGGCCATCATTTGCTGTATGTCAGGTGCTTTGGGCATGGCGGCGGCAATGTGCGCTGCCCCGTGCTTGGCGGCTTTTGCGGCATGACCGCCGTGCTCTGCCGCCAGTCTTGATTTGCCTTCCAGGAAGAGCAGAATGGCAAAGAAGAAGTTGCTGAATACGGTCATGAGACCCGGAATCAGCAGGCGCTTGTCTTGCCAGCCCATTTTGATGGAGGCAAGAATTAGTTTCAGACCCCTTCCAAATGATTCAAACATGTTCGGTATGACCTCAGAGGCACATCAATTGATTTAGTAAGGTTTTCGACCCAGCTTGCGCATGAGTCTTCGCTTCAAAAAAGGTTTCCAGAACCTGGAACCTCGCCATTATTGTAATTAGTTGCCAAGCGAATGTAAAGAACTTTTTTATCGTTTTTGCAGCCCATTTTCCACTTCCAGGTCCTCTTCGGGATAAAGAGCGTCTAATACCTGCCGGTATTTTTCCGTTACAAGCTTGCGCTTAACCTTGAAAGTGGGCGTCAGTTCATTGTCTTCGATGGTGAAGTCGCGATCGAGCAGGGCAAAACGCTTGATTCTCTCGAAGTTAGCCAGCCCTTCGTTCTTTTGATTGACCGTACGTTCAATCTCTTGCCTGACCAGGGGATGTTCGGTCAATTCCTCAATTTCCTTGAAATTTAGCTTGTTTTTCTCGGCGAAAGCCTTGAGGCCGTCTTTGTGGAGGGTGAAAAGACAGGTTATGAATTTGCGCCGATCGCCGTAAACCAGGCAGTGGCTTATGAGCGGATCGCCTTTGAAGAGGTTTTCGATAAATTGCGGGGCCACGTGCTTGCCGCCGGCGGTGATGATGATGTCTTTCTTGCGGTCTTTGATCTTAATAAAGCCGTCCGGGTCGATTTCGGCAATATCGCCGGTCTTGAACCAGCCGTCTTCAAAGGCCTCAGCGGTGGCTTCCTGGTTTTTGTAATAGCCGGAAAAGACGGAACCGCCCTTCACCAGTAGCTCTCCGTCGGCAGCAATCTTTACTTCCACACCCATGAGGGGCTTGCCTACTGTACCGGGTCGGTTCTGGGCTGGAGTATTACAGGCAACGGGGGCACAGGTTTCGGTCAGTCCGTAGCCTTCCACGATGGTCAAGCCGATGGTCTCGAAGAAGTCCTGCACCTCTTTGGGCAGAGGAGCGGCGCCGGAAACCAGCATGCGCAGGCGCCCTCCGAAACGGCGCCTGATTTTGGAGAAAACCAGGCGGTCTGCCGCCCGTAGTTCGGCCTGGTGCAGCTGCTTGACCAGGCTGGGCTTGGTGGTCAGCACTTTCTCATCTTCCTGGTATTTGCGGCCCAGGGAAAGGGCCCAGCGAATCAGTATTTGCTGCGGCTTGGGCAGTTTCTTCGATTCAAATTGAATGCGCTGATAGGCTTTCTCGTAAAAGCGGGGTACGCCGTTGATGATGGTGGGGTGCGTCTCCACCATGTTGCGGGGCACTGTTTCAATGGCTTCCGCATAGGCCATGGTGATGCCGAAATAAATGCAGAGAAACTGACCGCCCACCCTTTCGTAGACATGGGAGAGGGGCAGGAAAGAAAGTACCAGGTCTTGTTCTTTGAATTCCAGACGATCGCCTATGGCTCGGCAGACGCTGATGATATTGCCGTGGGAAATCATTACCCCTTTGGGCACGCCGGTGGTGCCCGAGGTGTAGACAATGGAAGCCAGATCTTCCGGACCGACTGAGTTCTTCAGTGTTTCGAGAAATTCTTTGTGGGCCAGCTGGTAGATTTCGCCGTCTTTCAACAAATCGTCCCAGGTCATAATACGAAGGTCTGGACGGGAAGGCGGCGCTTCTCCCTTCATGAGCACCACGAATTTGAGTTTTTCCGGCAGGGTGGAGATCTGCAAAACCTTGTGCAGTTGTGCCTCGTCCTCGACCATGATGCAGCGACAATCGCTGTGCTTGATCAAGTACTCTACTTCCGGCACCGCCAGTGTCGGATAAATCGGGACCGTTACTGCCTTCAATGAAAGAGCCGCGAGGTCGGACCAGGTCCAGCGAGGGTTGGGCTGTGAAAGGATGGCCACATGGCTGCCCTGCTCAATGCCGTTTTTAGCCAGACCGGCCATGGCCAGATCCACGATAAGTCCGTGCTCTCGCCAGATTACCGAGTTGTATTCACCTTTCACCTTGTGCAAAATCGCCGGCTTGTCCGCTTTTTCTCGGACTTGCTTCCAGAAGGCATCGACGATGGTTTTGCTTGTTTCCATGGTTGCGGGATTACTTCTCAAGACTTCCTAAGAGCCAGCCGATATATTCCTTCGAGCCTTTTTCCACCGGCAGGGCAAGAACCTCAGGCACGTCATAAGAGTGAAGTGCTTTTACCCTCGCTTCGAGTCTAGCGTAAAAATCGGTCGAGGTTTTCATGACAAGCAGGCTTTCTTCATCCTTGACCACCTCACCTTGCCAGGAGTAAACCGAAGTGACCCGGGGCACGATGTTGACACAAGCCACCAGTTTCTCTTGCACCAGTGTTTCGGCTAAAGCCGCGGCTTTATCCTGGGGACAGGTAACATAGACAACCAGTACTTTAGCCTCGCTCACCGGGCTAGTACCGTTTCATGGTTGAGAGTTCCGCGCCGCATTCCGTCAGGAAGGCCGTGAGGCTGTCGGCTGCTTTGTTGAAAAGCATGCCCTGTAGCCGGGGCATGCGGTAGCGCTTGGACATTCGCACCGAAAGTACCGGCACTTTCATCTCTTCCGAAATAAAGCCGGCCAGGGGCTTGATGTAGTCGTCTTGCTTCTGGGGACCGATCTCCTCCAGGGCTCCGAGCTTGAGTCTGAGCCTGTTTTCGAAGTCGTAACCCTTGCTTTCACCGTAGAATGAGATTTGCAGACCCGGAGCCTCCTGCCAGGTTGCCCCCATGAGCATGAAAACCAGACCAACCTGTCCGTTCTTGATGACGTCTTTGATGATGGCTTTGAACGGCGTGTCCTGGTAATAGCAGGGATCTGCCACCAGGCAGTAATTGGAGCTGAGGGTGTGGCAGCCCGTGCGGCGGTTCATCAGGGCAGCCATGGCACCTGTGAAAGATTCTTGCTCTTGAAATTCGCCTTCCCTGAAAAATGCAGTGGCATGGGGCGCCAGCACCAGAATCGGCAATTGCCCGCCCATAAACTTGTAGTCGGGCTCGCCGTAGGGAGGCATCTGCTCGTATCTTTCCGCCAGCTGGCTTTCATAGTGGATGGCCCAGTCAACCGGGGCTGAACGAGGCTGATTTCCTATGATGTAGCGGAGGGCCAGGTCGATGTCGTTAAATCTTGCCTGAGAATGGCTTGCTACCCAGGGGCTGAAGGGTGCGGCGCCAAAGACGGTGACCAGCTTACCGCTTCTGTGGGCGTAGAAGATTTCCATGGCGGTGCCGTAGTTGGCCCGCTCTATGTTGGCCAACAAGCCGTCGCTCTGGTCTATCAGTTCGAGGGCGCGGCGCACCCGCTGATCGGAAGTGCCGGCTAAATCGATGGCTTCGTCAAAATTAAATTCCGTCTCCGTCCAGGGCAATTCCAGAGGATTGATTACCTTGAGACCATGGTTTGTCAGCCTGGTCATGGCAAAGGTACGCCAGTCAGCCTGGGAGTTGCTGTTGCGGGCGGCCGTGTTTTGCACCTGGCTCAGTTCGCCAGGGTCTATGGAAGCGCCGGTGAGGTATATGGACGACAACATTGGCTATTGCTTACCCCTCCTGCTGTTCAGGACTACCCTTGGAACCGAGCAGTTCCGAACTGACTGCGTGAAGATCGTTAATATTCCTCTATATACCACAGGGGCTGGGTTTTGCACCAATAAGCGGGATATATGCTCGGCATGTACCAGGGGCTATAGCTGCATCACTCAAGGGTCTGCGGTTGTATGTTCGTTATTGGTGTACTTGCTGCAAATGTCTGAAATTGCCGCCCCGGGCTGAGAAACCTGGCCACCCCGGGCTTGAAACTCAACCGATGTCGGTTAAATCTATCCGGTCGTGGCGGGTCAAGTCGAGTCGTGGCGGGGCGAGCGAACCCTCAAGGATATCGGTTAAACCTCTGTGGAAAACGGAAACTAAACCGTTATCGGTTAAGCTTTTATTGAAGTGCCCCGTCGGTGGCAGACCGGTACTTCTGGAAAGTGCCAAGGGGTTCAGGTCGGCAAACTTAAGGGATTTGGAAATGTTTTCAGCAAGAGCAAAACTGGTGGCTGACGCAAGAAGAGCAGGGCTGAGGCTGGCTGCCCTTGCCATTTTGCTGGTTAGTTTGGGTCTTACCGCCTGCTCCAACTCTTCGCTTACGGCTTCCCGGGCCGGTGCTCAAGACCAGTCTCCCAACTCGAATATTCAAACCGGCGCCCAGACTCCCTTTGATCCAAGCCAGTATCGTGGGCAGAGCCAGGCACAGACTCAGGGTCAGGTCGCCTCACCGGGGCTCTATGAAGATGAGGTGCTGGCAGCTCAGAACAATCGTGCCGTGAAGGTGGAAGTGACCTGCACCACCCGCGTGAAGAAGCTTTTGCCGGAAGACACTAGAGGTCGCCGCCACCAGAAATTTCTTCTTGGTTTGAGTAACGGCACTACCGTACTGGTAGCTCATAGCATTGATTCGGCGCCCTATGTACCGATTTCTCCCGGTGATGTAATTACTTTGCACGGAGAATATATCTGGAACGCCAAAGGTGGGCTGATTCACTGGACGCACCACAGCGACAGCCCCCGCCATGAAGGTGGCTATATTGATTTCAACGGGCAGCGCTATCAGTAATTGCTGTTTTCTGAGGTATTCGTAAGTAGAAACTTTGTCTTGACGACTCTCTTGAAAACGGCGCCCCTCTTGACATTAGAATGTGTTCACATGATTGTTAATACATTTAAGAGATGCTTTTCATTCTGCCAAACCGCACTTATACTCGTGTTCTGAAGTGCAAGATTTCAGCACCAACAAGAGGACATCTGATGCATATCTCCAGTGCGCAGGTAGGAAAAGCTTTCGGTCTCATCGTGGGCATGGCCCTCACGCTGGCAGTATCAACTGTGCCGGTGTCAGCCTCAGAAGCATCCACTGCCGGAGTGACAGCTGCCCCGGTCGGGCTTGCCGGTTCCGGCGACCCTGCCATTCAGGAAGCAGTCAAATATATTCAAAGCCATCAGGTGGTAAACGTAGAAACTGATACCGTCTCAGTCCCGAGTTCGCGCTCGCGCCGCAAACCGGCCGCCAAGCGTCCGGCCCGGCATGTCTACATCCTCGGCGGCGCTGAAGCCTTCCCGATGTAGTCACTCAGAGAGAAATTCAAAATCGCCATGAAAAACGGCTCAGTAAATGTCCCCGGTTCTGAGCCAGGCGCTCAGCTTGACTTGCCGGGCAAGGGTAACCTAAGTTCATGCCCGGCTACTTTTCCCCAGCCCCTCAGCTACGACTACGGTGTGTGCGCCGAAAAGCTTCTGGGTTACACCCTCAGCGGTCATCTGGACCTGATCACGGCTGCTTCCCCCGATACACAAGCGGTTGTCAGCGTTCTGGAAGGCGAGAAGCTGACTTACCTCGAGTTTCAGGCTTACACCAGAAAATTGGCTTGTGCTCTTCTGGCTAGAGGGGTAGAGCGGGGCGACCGCATCGGCATCTGGTCCACCAACAACTGGCGCTGGCTGGCTGCCCTTTATGCAGTCTCCCGGGTGGGCGGCATTCTCGTTAATATCAATCCCGCTTACCGGGTGCCGGAGCTGGAGTACGTTTTGAACCAGTCCGGTGTCAAACTGCTCTTTACCATTCCCCGAAACCGCTCCTCCAATTATCTTGAGATGCTTCAGGAGCTTAGCCCCCGGCTTTTCCCCCATGGCGGTAAGGCGGTGGCGGCCTCCACTGTTCCCAGCTTGCAGGACATCGTGGTCATGCCCGGTCAAGATCTGGACGGTACCCGCCAGGACTTCACCCCCGCTGCCGAGCTTTTCTCTATGGAAAGCTTTCTGGAACTGGCTCAGTCGATAACTCCGGAAGAGCTGAGCCTTCGTGAGGCGGAAGTGCAGTTCGATGACCCGGTGAACATCCAGTACACATCGGGAACCACAGGTTTTCCCAAGGGCGTCACCTTGAGCCATCACAATCTGCTCAATAACGGGCTGTTCGCAGCCAGAGCCATGGCTCTTGATACCAAAACCCGCTTCTGTATTCCCATGCCCTTTTATCATTGCGGCGGCATGGTCAGCTCGGCCCTGGCTACCTTCACTGTAGGCGGTACAGTCATCGTCCCGGCTCCCTACTTCGAAGAATTGACCGTCATGAAGGCCGTCTCCGGCGAGAAAGCTACTCATATCTCCGGGGTGCCGACTATGTTTATCGGACAGCTTGAGCACCCTAATTACAAAGACTACGACTACACTTCCTTGCGCGGCGGCTTCATGGCCGGAGCACCGTGTCCGGTGCAACTGATGCGCCGGGTAGCCAGCGAAATGCATGTGCCGGAAGTGGTGATTCTCTACGGATTGACGGAAGTATCGCCGCTGATGACGGCCACTACCATTCATGATTCCATGGAAACCCGCGCCACCACGGTGGGCCGGGCCATCGCCGGCGTGGAAGTGAAAATCATCGATCCCGAAAGCGGCAAAGTAGTGCCCCGTGGCTCTCAGGGCGAGATATGCTGCCGTGGACATGGCATCATGCTTGGCTATTACAAAAATGAAGAAGCCACAAGAGAATGTATCGACGGCGGCGGTTGGCTGCACTCAGGCGATCTTGGCGTGATGAACGGCGAAGGCTATTTGCACATCACCGGTCGAAAAAAAGACATGATCATTCGCGGTGGAGAAAACATCTATCCCCGGGAGATTGAAGAAGTCTTGCATCACCATCCGCAAATCTCCCAGGCTCAAGTCTTCGGCATACCCGATGAGAAGCTGGGCGAAGAGGTTTGCCTCTGGCTCATGCTCAAAGCCGGTGAGAAACTGGACGAAGCGGCATTGGTTGCCTGGATGAAGGAGCGGCTGGCTCACTTCAAAGTGCCCAGGCATGTTCGTGTGGTCTCGGAATTTCCCATGACGGTAACCGGTAAGATTCGGAAATTCGCCATGCGGGATGCCATGGTGGAAGAACTCGGTCTTTCCCGGGCGGCAGCCATCGAAACCGCCTGAGCTTCGCCCCCTTGCGGTTTTGTTTCGGGGATTCTTCGGGTTTGCTCCGGCGATTCTTCCGGCTATGCTCCAGGGATTCTTCCTGTTTTACTCTGGCGGCTTGCGCCTGTCTCGACGCTGAGAGCTTAAGGGCGGTTTTAACGGCGGCGGGGTATATTGCTGATTAGAGTTGATTTCGAGTCTAAAATCCTGCAATAGCAAACTATGTCAGCGGATCCCCAGAACAAATCGCAGAACGGCGCTTCCGAAAGTGCTGCTGCTGAAACCCGCAGCAGTTCAAACAACGATTCTCTAGCTGGTACGAAAAGCAGTACCGGCAACCCTGCGACAGGAACTCAAAGCAGTACGCGCAATTCTGCAACCGGCACTCAGAGCGGAACTTATTCTGGGCTGAAGGACAGTCCGATAATGACCTGGCCCCTGATAAGGCGGTTGGAGAGTGCGGCATTTATGGCCATGTTCCTGGCTGTGCCTTTGTTTGCCTTTCGCGTCGTGGACTATACGGCCCGGCAACTGGCCCTCAATAACGCCGCCCATGAACTGGTGAAAGACATAAGGCGGGTGAAGGAGATGTCTTCCAGTTATGACATGCCCATAACCGTAGAGTCGGCCAGGAGCAGGGGCGGTCAGAGTTGCTATGTGATTCGTTCAGACAGGAAGACCATTGAAGAAGTGATTTTGCCTCGCGGGGTGACCGTGGTGGGAGGCGTTACCTTTGGATCGGACGGCAAGCCCAATCACCCGGCTAGTTTCGACGTTTCCATGGAGCACCGCAGTTTGCTGGTTAATGTGGACATGTCCGGGGTGGCCAGCATGCCCTGATCTGGGACTGGGGAAGGGTTGATGGGCATAAATCAGGCATGGAAAGGAAGGACCTCACCATTTCGAAAAGGATCAACGACCATGCGTTTACGTGCTAGAAGAGGCATCAAGGGAATGTCTTTAATCGAACTTATGGTTGCTGTTGCAATTAGTGGAATCGTTTTGGTTTCTTTGGGGGCAAGCCTTTCTGAGCAAATGCGACTTGCGACGAAGTCTCAGAAACAACTGCTTGCGGTTCAACTAGCCAGGCAAATGGTTGAGCGAGTTAGAGCCACTCCATTTGATGATCTTCCGATGGCAGGAATAACAAAGGAAGTTCGAGTTGCGTCGGGAGATTTAAATGATTCAGGAGTCTATGATTCTCTCGTCCCGATTCTCTATCGTCCGTTGCAGGTGGATGCCGTGAACTTTTCGTGGCGAAGTCCAGACTCATCAAATCCAATGCCTATTTCTAAGTTTCCAGGTAAGGTCTATTTGACGATGGGAACAGCAGCCAGCGGTCCATATGGTCCGATTCCCAACACTAAAACGGCTACGGTGTTGGTGACTTGGAGTGAAGATATGCCTAAGCAATTTGAACTTAAATTCGTGATTTGTAAGCAAGGAATTCAGTCAGAGCGTTAATAGAGGTTCCGGTCTTATGAGAAGCGTGGTTGTAAAAAAGAATCGATTTTCATTGAGTCTTCGAAGGCGAGCAACCGGCTTTTCAATTCTTGAGGCTTTGGTCTCCATGGTAATAGTGGGCATAGTTATTGGCGGAATTACCGAACTTCTTTGGGCTAATACAGCGTGGATGGCAGTGCTCAATAACAAGTTTGACACGTTCTTCGCCGCAAAGAGGTTCCTAAAAGAGTTAGAGCGAAACGTACGACAGTCTACTCGAATAAGCACAGATTCTACCGGAACTAATTTGGTTTTGTTTATGGCTGGTGAGGGAGACTTTGACTCATACGGGTTTCTGACATCTGCCACACCATATTATTATTGGGTCGAGATTGATAATGAACCTGGTTATGAAGGTCAGTATATTATCAAGGCAGGTCCGACAAATCTTTTGGGAGGTAGAGTGGTCTTGAAAGGTGTTTGTGGACCCAAGGGTATTGCTGACGGTCAGCCAAAGATTTTTCAATACATAGACAAGGATAAGACTAAACCAGTGTCTGAAAATGCCTTCAGTAGTACTCAGAGTCTCATTGTAAATTTGGAGCTAAAGAGAAATGACTTTGGTAAGGCCTTTCAAGACGGTTCTCTAAAGACCGGCTTGGCTATGAGGCACGAAATCTTTCTCAGGAATGGTAGGATCCATGGTCAATAGTAAGGCGTTATTCGCAATAAGAAAAAGCCGCAGTTCAAATGGATTCTCTCTTGTGTCAGTCCTTGTAACTGCTGCCATTACAGCAATGTTTTTAGCAGCATCATCAGCTGGAATTATTCCTCTTTTCCGAAGCATTGGCCAGAATAGTAGCGATGTTTTGCTCACGACAGCGGCAGAATCAGCTACTGATTTTACGGTTGGGTTACTCAATCATCCTGCAAGTCGGGCTGAGGTAGATTGTGGAAGTGAGTATGGTTCAGTTAAGAGAGTCAATGATAACGTTCCTCTACTGCCTGCAATGTTTGGACTTCCCGAAGGAGCATCAGTAGAGGTTAAGGTTAGAAATATCGCCCCATCGCCTTCTGCGACGAATGGAACCAGCCGGTCGCTGAGTTTTGATCCTCTTTTGAGTCCCTATGGCGATTCTAATCTACCTTCTGAATTGAAGAATTTCGGTGAACGTTGGGGGTATCTGCATGGGTCCGGAAAGAATCAATGGCGTGTTATTGAATGTCGTGTAAAGCTTGGAGCATACGAGAAACTTATTCTTTCAACATTAAAGCCTAGTTTGGAAGCTAAGCCATTGAGTGAACGTGGCGGAAGTACAGCGCTCTTCTCGTCACAGGGGGGGACCGGATTGAGTTCGATCGGCATTGGTGTCGGTTCTACAACCTCTGGCTATGACTCAATTGGCACGTTCTCGGATAATGTGTTCCAAGATGCGGCTATCATCGACCAGAATACCAATGCCCTCGCAAGATATGGCGGCGACGTTGCTTCCTTTGGTCGGGTATCACTCAGCAATAATTCTAGCGTCGGTGGCTTAGCCCAAATTCTACTGGATGGAACAGGTGCGGTTACTTCGGGACAAGCTAAGAATATTGATGGGACAGGCATCATTACCCAGCAGATTAAATCTGCAAATCCTACTGATGGCTTTGTGTTTGATCCTGCTGGAGATCCGGCTTCAAATACTGTACTTAATGCGGGCACTACTGATAGTGGCATCTTTCCCAAAGTGATTTCACCAAGTCAACCTACTGATGTTTTGAACGTCAGTCCAGACCCCGGACAGCCGATTGCTCCGGCGCCGAGTGCTCCGAGTTCGACGCAATTCAGTACGGAACTACAGTATTCGGGATCAAGTTCGATGTCTGGAGATTATGCAACTGATTCCTTTGGGTTGTCATCGGGTGGAAGTGTGACAGTTGCAACTGCTGATACGGTTAGAGTCTTTGTTGAGCCCAGTTCTGGTGGTGATGCTCCGGTAGTCATTAACGGCAACGTCAATGCTTCCAATGATCAGAACCCTGCTAATTTTCAGATCTTTTACAATGGCACCGGCACCATTGCAATCCAAGGAAGCGGAAATCAGTTTGTCAATGCCACAATATACGCACCAAATGCAAATGTGATAATGGGCGGTTCATCTGGTCATTTGACATTTCGTGGAGCGATTACAGCCAGGAACATTGCGGGAGCCTATGATTCGTTCGGAAACCCGATCAGTGGTGTGGCTCAAACGGACATGATATTTGACTTCAATTTGCGTCGGGCTGGTCAGCAGAACAATCCTGATAACAATTCCAAGACGGCGCTTCAGTCATTGTCATATAACCCTCAGGATATTTTGTCTGGGACCGTCCTGAAAGTTGTTAGCGTACTAGAGCCGATGAATTCCAAAGACATGAAGTATTCACATTGACATTTTGTGTTAACAGACAAGGTTCCGCCAGCGCACTTCTCATAGTATCCGGTGATTCTTGCGCCGTTCCATTGGAGCGAAATGACCTTGTCCTGGCGAGCATTGGAGATCACTTGCGGGCTAAGTATTGCAACGTTTTCACCGCCGGGCTGGCGCAAGCTCTTGTAGGCAATTCCATTACTTCCATCCTGACGGAGCTTGGCGGCAAAGCGTTGCAAGCGCCTGTAGTCAGTGGTGTCACATATAGTGGTGAGCTGTTCTATCCCTATGCGCCATTAGCCGTCTTGGGCTGAGGCAATTCAAAAGACATTCCTGGCAAATCCTTGCGCGTTTGTAAGTGGCT
>Ga0268298_10002387_pt1 | contig 20564 bp, 18 predicted proteins | sample WWTPWeurt_MetaG_FD_194462 | JGI IMG/M metagenome (GOLD analysis project Ga0268298, IMG submission 194462) | Activated sludge microbial communities from WWTP in Nijmegen, Gelderland, Netherland - WWTP Weurt | ecosystem: Engineered > WWTP > Aerobic digester > Activated sludge | place... | reverse complement strand
GACGGCATCCTCGCGCACATACAGTGAAGCAGGGCTGAACAATCGCGGCATCAATGTGGAAAATGCCGCGCGAATCCTTGGCTTTACCAATAAGACCTTGTCAAATTGCCAGTCAAGGCCCGTCTTGGGGCGGGCGTCTTGGGGTCTGACCCCACAGATGCCGCTTGGGGTCTGACCCCACAACCGTAATGTGTCTCGTCTTGGGGTCTGACCCCACAGATGCCGCTTGGGGTCTGACCCCACAACCGTAATGTGGGGTCAGACCCCAAGACGAGACCAGACCCCAAGACGCCCCAGACCCCAAGACGCCCCCCGTGCCGGTGTGGTTTCACCGGATTTGAAGCACTGCAAAAACGTCCCTATACTGCCGCGCCTTTCCGGAGGCCGCGCCTTGGCGTGAGCCAGCCCGGGTAACGGATCCTGACGCCACCCGAGGCCGGGGCAACGCCGGCATGCAGTGGCTTTTTTGTTGCCCGGAATCGGGTGGGGCCTTGAGCAACCCTGAGGTGCAGAAGGGCCGGCGCCAGGCGCTGGTCGTCGTGCTGGGTCAGGTGGCGCTCGGGGCGCTCGTGGCGATCGCCTGCTACGCGATCGAAGGTGCCCGTGCCGGCGCGTCGGCGCTGCTGGGCGCCGGGATCGGCGTCGCGGCGACGTCGTTGATGGCCTTCGCGATGCTGCGGCATGGCGCAGGCGTCTCGGCAGCGAGGGCCGCCATCGGTTTTGTCACCGGCTGGCTGGTCAAGGTGGGGTTCACCGTCGCGCTGCTGGTGACGGCGTTCAGGTCGCCGAGGGTCGAGGCGGTGCCGCTGCTCGCAGCGTACGCCGCGACGTTCCTCGGCTACTGGTTCGGGGCGGCCCGCGGCGGTGGGCAGGCCACGGCCCGGCAAGAACAGTGAACAGAGTCGGAGTGGGAAAGAGACATGTCTGCCGCTGAGCACGCCACGACGGGACCCGCGAACGGCACCGAATACATCAACCACCACCTGACGCACTACTCGGTCGGCGAAGGCTTCTGGTCCTTCCACGTCGACACGATCGTCATGTCGGTGCTGCTCGGCCTGCTCACGCTCGCGCTGTTCCATTCCGCCGCGCGCAAGGCCACGGCCGGCGTGCCGGGCAAGTGGCAGGCGTTCGTCGAGATGGTCGTCGAGTTCATCGACACCACCGTCAAGGAAGTCTTCCACCTCGACCGCTCGTTCCTGGCTCCGCTCGCCCTCACCATCTTCGTGTGGGTGTTCCTGATGAACGCGATGGACCTGCTGCCGCTCGACATGGCGGGCAAGATCGCGGGCGTCTTCGGCATCCACTACTGGCGCGTCGTGCCCACGGCCGACGCCAACACCACGTTCGCGATGTCGCTGACGGTGCTCGCGGTCGTCCTCTTCTACAGCTTCAAGGCCAAGGGCGCCGGCGGCTACGTCCACGAGCTGTTCACGGCGCCGTTCGGCGGGCACCCCCTGCTGTGGGTGCCGAACTTCGTGCTGAACCTCGTCGAGCTGCTGTCCAAGCCCGTGTCGCTCGCGATGCGGTTGTTCGGCAACATGTACGCGGGCGAGCTGGTGTTCATGCTGATCGCGCTGCTCGGCGCGAGCGTGTTCACGTGGACCGTCGGCAGCACCGTGAGCTTCTTCGGACAGCTCCTGGCGGGCGCCGGCTGGGCGATCTTCCACATCCTGATCATCACGCTGCAAGCCTACATCTTCATGGTGCTCACGGTCGTCTATGCCGCCATGGCCACCGAGCACCACTGACCGCTACCCGACACGGACCGTCGCCGGCCTCATCGAGCCCTTCGTTTACTACTGCAACCGCACTGACTGGAGATTGAGATGGAAAACCTCGCGTTCATCGCACAGGTCCAGGGTTACACCGCGATCGCCCTCGGCCTGATCATCGGCCTCGGCGCCATCGGCGCGTGCATCGGCATCGGCATCATGGGCTCGAAGTTCCTCGAGTCGGCCGCGCGCCAGCCCGAGCTGATCCCGACGCTGCAGGGCCGCATGTTCCTGCTCGCCGGCCTGATCGACGCGGCGTTCCTGATCGGCGTGGCGCTCGCGATGTTCTTCGCGTTCGCGAACCCGCTGCTCGCGCGTTTCGGTTGATTCCGGGCTAAGCGAGGACGTCGCCATGGACATCAACGCGACCCTCCTGGGCCAGGCGATCGTCTTCGGCATCCTGATCTGGTTCTCCTGGAAGTTCATCTGGCCGCCGCTCGTGCAGGCGGTCGAGGACCGGCAGAAGAAGATCGCCGAAGGTCTCGCGGCCGCCGAACGCGGCCAGACCGCGCTGCAGAGCGCGCACGGCGAGGCGCAGTCGATCGTCGGCGCGGCCCGCGAGCAGGCCAAGAAGATCGTCGACCAGGCGCACAAGCGCGAGGTCGAGATCGTCGAGGAAGCCCGCACGACCGCGGTCGAGGAAGGCAAGCGCATCATCGAGGGCTCGCGCGCCGACGCGCAGCAGGAGAAGGCGCGCGCCCGCGACGAGCTGCGCAAGGACGTCGCCACGCTGGCGGTGGCCGGCGCATCACGCCTGCTGCAGCGCGAGATCGACGCCAGGGCGCACGCCGACCTGATCGAGCAGCTTGCCCGCGAGATCGAAGGCGTCCGGGCCTGACGGCCCGCGGCACCCCGATCGACGGCATCCGGGAGTAACGAGGCATGGCCGAGAGAGCCACCGTAGCGAGACCCTATGCGAAGGCGGCGTTCGCCTGGGCACGGGAACAGGGCAGGCTCGACCCGTGGTCGGGCTGGCTCCGCACCGCGCGCGCGATCGTGCTGAGCGACGAGTACCGTGCGTACCAGAGCAGCCCGGGTGTCGGCACGCGCCAGCTCGCGGAGCTGGTGCTCGGCGTCTGCGGTGATGCGCTCGACGCCAACGCCCGCGCGTTCGTCGACCTGCTCGCCGAGAACGGCCGCCTCGACTACCTGCCGGAGATCGCCGAGCGCTTCGAGGAGCTGAAGGCCGAGGACCAGAACGTCGCCGACGTCGAGGTCACCTCGGCCGTCGAGCTGGACGGCCCGCAGCGCGAGCGTCTCGCGGCCGCCCTGCGCACACGACTGCGCCGCGACGTGCGGTTGCATTGCACAGTCGATCCCGCGCTGATCGGCGGCGCGGTGGTGCGTTCGGGTGACATGCTGATCGACGGCTCGCTCGCGACCCGGCTCGAGCGCCTCGGCACCGAACTGACGACTGGCTGACGACAAGTATTCAACGGCCGGTGCCGCGCGTCGCGGCAGGCCCGCAGAGGATTGCCCACATGTCCATCAAGGCTTCCGAGATCAGCGAACTGATCAAGGCCCGCATCCAGAACTTCACGGCGGCGACCGAGGCGCGCAGCGTCGGCACCGTGGTCACCGTGACCGACGGCATCTGCCGCATCCACGGCCTGCAGGACGTCATGCAGGGCGAAATGCTCGAGTTCCCGAAGAACACCTACGGCCTGGCGCTGAACCTCGAACGCGACTCGGTCGGCGCGGTCATCCTCGGCGAGTACGAGCACATCTCGGAAGGCGACACGGTCAAGTGCACCGGCCGCATCCTCGAGGTGCCGGTGGGCCCGGCGCTGATCGGCCGCGTCGTCAACTCGCTCGGCCAGCCGATCGACGGCAAGGGCCCGGTCGACGCGAAGGAATTCGACGTCATCGAGAAGGTCGCGCCGGGCGTCATCGCGCGCAAGTCGGTGGCGCAGCCCGTGCAGACGGGCCTCAAGTCGATCGACTCGATGGTGCCGATCGGCCGCGGCCAGCGCGAGCTGATCATCGGCGACCGCCAGACCGGCAAGACGGCCGTCGCGATCGACACGATCATCAACCAGAAGGGCAAGGACCTCATCTGCATCTACGTGGCGGTCGGCCAGAAGGCCTCGACCATCGCCAACGTGGTGCGCAAGCTCGAGGAAACCGGCGCGATGGCCTACACCATCGTCGTCGCCGCTTCGGCGTCGGAATCGGCGGCGATGCAGTACATCGCGCCGTACTCGGGCTGCACCATGGGCGAGTACTTCCGCGACCGCGGTCAGGACGCGCTGATCATCTACGACGACCTCACCAAGCAGGCCTGGGCCTACCGCCAGGTGTCGCTGCTGCTGCGCCGTCCGCCGGGCCGCGAAGCCTATCCGGGCGACGTGTTCTATCTGCACAGCCGTCTGCTCGAGCGCGCCGCGCGCGTCAACGAGGCATACGTCGAGAAGTTCACCAATGGCGCCGTCAAGGGCAAGACCGGCTCGCTCACGGCGCTGCCGATCATCGAGACCCAGGCGGGCGACGTCTCGGCGTTCGTGCCCACCAACGTGATCTCGATCACCGACGGCCAGATCTTCCTCGAAACCGACCTGTTCAACGCCGGCATCCGTCCGGCCATCAACGCCGGCATCTCGGTGTCGCGCGTCGGCGGCGCCGCGCAGACCAAGGTCATCAAGAAGCTCGGCGGCGGCGTGCGTCTCGCGCTCGCGCAGTACCGCGAGCTCGCCGCGTTCGCGCAGTTCGCCTCCGACCTCGACGACGCGACGCGCAAGCAGCTCGACCGCGGCCGCATGGTCACCGAGCTCATGAAGCAGCCGCAGTACTCGCCGCTGTCGGTGGCCGAACAGGCCATCACGCTGTTCGCCGTCAACCGCGGCTCGTTCGACGACGTCGAGGTCAGTCGCGCGCTGGCGTTCGAGGCGGGGCTGCGCAGCCACGTGAAGAGCAAGTACAAGGAGCTCTTCGACCGCATCGAGACGACGAAGGACCTCGGCGCCGACGACGAGAAGGCGCTCGGCGCCGCGATCGAGGACTTCAAGAAGAACGGCGCGTACTGAGGTAGCCCAGCATGGCCGGAACCAAGGAAATCCGCCTCAAGATCAAGAGCGTGCAGAACACGCGCAAGATCACCAAGGCGATGGAGATGGTCGCAGCCTCGAAGATGAAGAAGGCCCAGGAGCGCATGCGTCATGGCCGTCCGTACGCGCAGCGCATCCTCAACATCACGATGCACGCGGCACGCGCGAACGCCGAGTACCGTCACCCGCTGCTGACGCGCCGCGCCGCCGTCAAGCGCGTCGGCGTCGTCGTCATCACGACCGACAAGGGTCTCTGCGGCGGCCTCAACACCAACCTGCTGCGCCTGCTGCTGACGCAGCACAAGGCCTGGCTGGAGCAGGGTGTCGAGGTCGAGTACTGCACGATCGGCAACAAGGGCCTCGGCTTCGTCAACCGCATGGGCGGCCGGATCGTGTCGCAGGTCGTCAACTACGGCGACCACCCGTCGCTCGAGCGGCTGATCGGCCCGGTCAAGATGCTGATCGACGGCTACCTCGAGGGGCGTCTCGACGAAGTCCACATGTTCTCGACGCGCTTCGTCAACACGATGAAGCAGGACCCGGTGCACGCCACGCTGATCCCGATTCCGCAGGAATGGGTGCTGCCGGGCGGCCAGGTCATGAAGGACGAGAAGGTCGGCGTCGGCAACTGGGACTACCTCTACGAGCCGGACCCGAAGACCGTGCTCGACGAGCTGCTGGTGCGCTACATCGAGACGGCCGTCTACCAGGCCGCCGCCGACAACATCGCCTCCGAGCAGTCGGCCCGCATGGTCGCCATGAAGGCCGCCTCGGACAACGCGAAGAACATCATCGGTGAGCTGCAGCTCGTCTACAACAAGAGCCGCCAGGCCGCGATCACCAAGGAACTCTCCGAGATCGTCGGCGGCGCCGCCGCCGTGTAGCCGGGCGTCACCGCGCCAGCCGAACACCGAACACCAGACAGACACACACACTTCTTCTGCAGGTCCCTTCCATGTCTACCACTGCAACCGGCACCATCGTCCAGACCATCGGCGCGGTCATCGACATCGAGTTTCCGCGCGACGCGATGCCGCGCGTCTACGACGCGCTGGTGCTCGCCGACAGCGCCAACACGCTGGTCGAGAAGGGCCTCACCTTCGAAGTCGAGCAGCAGCTCGGCGACGGCGTCGTGCGCACCATCGCGCTCGGCTCGTCCGACGGCCTGCAGCGCGGCATGAAGGTGCTCAACACCGGCGCGCCGATTTCCGTGCCCGTGGGCCCCGGCGTGCTCGGCCGCGTCATGGACGTGCTCGGCCGCCCGATCGACGAGCGCGGCCCGGTCGCCGGCACGGAAAAGCGCTCGATCCACCAGCCCGCGCCGAAGTTCGACGAGCTGTCGCCTTCGACCGAGCTGCTCGAGACCGGCATCAAGGTCATCGACCTGATCTGCCCGTTCGCCAAGGGCGGCAAGATCGGCCTGTTCGGCGGCGCCGGCGTGGGCAAGACCGTCAACATGCTCGAGCTGATCAACAACATCGCCAAGGAGCATTCGGGCCTGTCGGTGTTCGCGGGTGTCGGCGAGCGCACGCGCGAGGGCAACGACTTCTACCACGAGATGTCGGACGCCAAGGTCATCGTGCAGGAAGACCTCGGCCAGTCGAAGGTGGCGATGGTGTTCGGCCAGATGAACGAGCCGCCGGGCAACCGTCTGCGCGTGGCACTCACGGGCCTGACGATGGCCGAGCGCTTCCGCGACGAAGGCCGCGACATCCTGTTCTTCGTCGACAACATCTACCGCTTCACGCTCGCCGGCACGGAAGTGTCGGCGCTGCTCGGCCGCATGCCGTCGGCGGTCGGTTACCAGCCGACGCTCGCCGAGGAAATGGGCCGGCTGCAGGAGCGCATCACCTCGACCAAGACCGGCTCCATCACCTCGATCCAGGCCGTGTACGTGCCGGCCGACGACCTCACCGACCCGTCGCCGGCCACGACCTTCGGCCACCTCGACGCCACGCTGGTGCTCTCGCGCGACATCGCCGCGCTGGGCATCTATCCGGCCGTCGACCCGCTCGACTCGACCTCGCGCCAGGTCGACCCGAACGTCATCGGCGAGGAGCACTACGCGACGACGCGCGCCGTGCAGGCGGTGCTGCAGCGCTACAAGGAACTGCGCGACATCATCGCGATCCTCGGCATGGACGAGCTGTCGCCCGAGGACAAGCTGGCCGTGTCCCGCGCACGCAAGATCCAGCGTTTCCTGTCGCAGCCGTTCCACGTCGCCGAGGTGTTCACCGGCTCGCCCGGCAAGTACGTGCCGCTCAAGGACACCATCCGCGGTTTCAAGGCGATCGTGAACGGCGAGTACGACCACCTGCCGGAGCAGGCGTTCTACATGATCGGCGCGATCGAAGAAGCGGTCGAGAAGGCGAAGAGCCTGCAGTAAGGAGCGCGCCTCCATGGCGACCATGCACATCGACGTCGTCAGTGCCGAAGAGGCCATCTACTCGGGTGAAGCCGAGTTCGTGGTGCTGCCCGGCATCATGGGCGAACTCGGCATCTATCCGCGCCACGCCCCGCTGATCACGCAGATCAGGGCGGGCACGGTGCGCATCAAGGTGCCCGGCAAGACGGACGAGGAAGTGGTGTACGTGCAGGGCGGCTTCCTCGAAGTGCAGCCCGACCACATCAACGTGCTGTCCGACACCGCCATCCGCGCCGCGGACCTCGACGAGGCCAAGGTGCTCGAGGCCAAGCGCCTCGCCGAAGAAGCGCTGCGCGCCCGCAGCGAGAAGCAGGACATCGCGAGCGTCGAAGCCGAGCTCTCCGCGCTGGCGGCGCAGCTGCAGACCATCCAGAAGCTGCGCAAGATGCGCGGCTGATTCGCGCGCCGCGCCGCTCCCGCCCGGCGCCGGAGCATCGGTACCGGGTACCGATACTCCGGTGCCTGGTGCCGATTATTTCAGCATCAGTTCCTGGATCATGTCGTCGCCCATGACGGTGCGCAGCTTGCCGCGTTCCACGTACGCCTGGTTCTGCGCCGCCAGACTGCCCTGCAGCTTTTCGTAGATCGGATCGAGCTTGGCCTGCAGCCCGTCGAGCGCCGCATGGTTCTTGTACGTCGTGACGAGATAGAGGTCGGGCTCGTTCGCGCCGACGACCGTGCGCGAGTAGATGCGATAGGCGACGATCAAACCCGCCGCCTTCTGCGCCTCCATGGCCTGCTTCCACGGCCCGGCCAGCCAGGCCATGTAGTCGTCCCACATGCCCGGCTCGGTACGGATGCCGGTCACGACCGAGACCGGTCCTTCCGTATAAGGCCGGTCGGCCGCCAAGGCGGCGCCGGAGAGGGCAACGAACGCAAATACGCCTGCAAGTGCGCCCAGCGCACGGTTCCTGGTGTTCATCCGTGATTTTCCTTCTTTCCTTGTTGGTGGACCGGCGCTTCCGTCTGTGCCGGACTGCACGGGGCGTGATCCCGCGTGCGGGGCAATGTACGCCTCGCTGCCCCGCCTCGTCATGCGGCGGTGCGTCATGGCGGAAACAGGCGAATGTCGCCCGTTTCCCCGGGTCCGCAGCCAGACCATGGCGTTCGGTAGAATGCCCGGCCAGACGTCGCCACCCCGGTAGGAACATGCCTCTGTCTGTCGTCATCCTGGCCGCCGGCCAGGGCAAGCGCATGAAGTCCGACCTGCCCAAGGTCCTGCAGCCGCTGGCCGGTCGACCTCTGTTGCAGCACGTCATCGACACGGCACAGGAGCTGGGCGCCGACGACATCCACGTCGTCTACGGCCATGGCGGCGAGCGTGTACGCGAGAGGCTGGCGCGCGAGCGCGTCACCTGGGCGCGGCAGGCCGAGCAGCACGGCACGGGCCACGCGGTGCAGCAGGCCATGCCCGGCGTGCCGGACGACCACCTCGTGCTGGTGCTCTACGGCGACGTGCCGCTGGTGCAGGCGGCGACGCTGCGCCGGCTCATCGATGCGTCGGCCGGCGGGGAGGCACTGGCACTGCTCAGCGTGCGCATGCGGGATCCGGCCGGCTACGGCCGCATCGTGCGCGATCGCGCCGGCAACGTCGCACGCATCGTCGAGCACAAGGACGCCAACCAGAAAGAGCGCGCGATCGACGAAGTGAACACCGGCCTGATGGCCGCCTCGGCGCGGCGCCTGCGCGAATGGCTCGGGCAACTGCGCAACGACAACGCGCAGGGCGAGTTCTACCTGACCGACGTCGTGGTCATGGCGGCGCGCGCCGGGCTGAAGGTGAACGCGATCCTCGCCGAGCGCGAGGACGAGGTGCTGGGCGTCAACGACAAGCGGCAGCTCGCGGAGGTCGAGGCCGTCCATCGCCGGCGTCGTGCGCAGGAGCTGATGCTGCAGGGTGTGACGATCGTCGATCCGCTGCGCTTCGACGCACGCGGGCCGGTCACGGCGGGCCGCGACGTGTTCGTCGACGTCAACGTCGTCTTCGAAGGCACGGTGCAGCTCGGCGACCGCGTGCGCATCGGGCCGAACGTGCTGATCCGCGACTGCGAGATCGGCGACGACGTCGAGATCCTGCCCAACTGCGTCTGCGACCGCGCGCGCATCGGCGCGCGCGCGATCGTGGGCCCCTACGCCCGGCTGCGGCCGGAGGCGGTGCTGCACGAGGACGTGCACGTCGGCAACTTCGTCGAGGTGAAGAAGTCGGAGCTCAAGCGGGGCGCCAAGGCCAATCACCTGACCTACCTCGGCGACGCGACGGTCGGCGAGCAGGTCAACGTCGGCGCCGGCACCATCACCTGCAACTACGACGGCGTGAACAAGTGGCGCACCGAGATCGGCGCCGGCGCCTTCATCGGCAGCGGCACCATGCTGGTCGCGCCCGTGCAGGTCGGTGCCGGAGCGACCATCGGCGCGGGTTCGACCATCACGCGCGACGCGCCGGAGGGCCAGCTCACGCTCGAGCGCAGCAAGCAGCTCTCGCTGCCGGCATGGAAGCGCCCGGTGAAGCAGTCACCGAAGTCCGGCTGACCGGCGATGCTCGAAATCCGTCGTGGCACGGACCGGGGTCCGCAGCGGCAGTCGGCGGTGGCGGGCGGCGACTGGCTGCACGTGGTCGCACCGACACCCGCCGACCTCGAGGCCGTGCGCGCGTTCGGCGTGCCGGCCTCGCTGCTCGACCAGGTGCGCGACCCCGACGAGCGGCCGCGCGTCGAGACGGCCGGCGACGCGGTGCTGGTCGTGCTGCTGTTTCCATCGCCGACCGGCAGGGCTGAAGGGCCCCCCTGGCGGACGCTGCCGATCAACGTGCTGCTGACGCCGCGCGGCATCGCGACGGTCGCGCTCGAGACGCCGCCGTTCCTCGAACGGCTCGTCGCCGGCGAGCAGGGCCTCGCCGATCCCAGGCAGCCCGCGGAATTCGTGCTGCGCCTGTGCTGGTACATCGCCGACGCCTACCTCGCGGCGCTCAGGCTCATCAACGCGCGGGTCGACCAGCTCGAAGACGAATTGCGTCGCTCGCTGCGCAACGAGGAGGTGCTCGGCCTGCTGCAGCAGCAGAAGAGCCTGACGTTCTTTGCCACGGGACTGCAGTCGAACGAGCTGATGCTCGAGCGGTTCGAGGCGCTCGCGCAGCAGGGACTGCGGGAGCCGGACCACGCGCTGCTCGCCGAAGTGCGCATCGAAATGCGCCAGGCCATCGAGATGGTCGGCATCGCCGCGAGCGTGCTGAGCGACATGATGGATGCCTTCGCGTCGATCGTCTCGAACAACCTGAATTCCGTCATGAAGGTGCTGACCTCCGTGACCATCCTGCTCGCCGTGCCGGCGCTGATCGCGAGCCTCTATGGCATGAACGTCGCGCTGCCCGGCGCGCACAGCCCGTGGGCGTTCGCCGGCGTTTTCGGCGGCAGCGCGCTGGCCTGCGTCGGGCTGCTGCTGTTGTTCCGTCGCCGCGGCTGGCTCTGACGCGCGCTGCCGGGGGTGGTTTGGCCCGTGCGCCATTCAGGGATGTGCCGACGCGGCGTGCCGGCCCGCGCCGCTGGTCCTGGTTGAACGCGCATCACGCATGCGATACCTTCCCGGAACAAGTCGACAAAAACGAGTCCGGATCGCATGAAGCACGACAACAACCCGGGTGGCAGGTCGTCTGCCGCCGGCCGCGGTCGCTTGCGCCTGGCACGCGGTGGTGACGGGACGCTCTCGCCTCTGACGGCGGCCATCCTCGCGGTGCTGTATCCGGTGTCGGCCACCCTGGCGCAAGGCACGGCTCCGGAATCGGCCCAGCTCGAGGAGATCATCGTCAGCGCCACGCGGCGCGACCTGAACCTGCAGAACGTCGCCCAGAGCGTGGCGGCCTTCAGCACGGCCGACATCGAAAAGCTCGCGATGCAGGGCACGGCCGACGTCATCTCGGCGCTGCCCAGCGTCAACCTCGTGGCCGCCATGCCGGGCCGCAATGCGATCGTCATGCGCGGTGTCTCGACCGGCTCGTCCGAGTACCGCACGGACAGCCAGGTGTCGGTGTACCTCGACGACCAGCCGATGACGTCGAACTCGACACAGGTCGACGTCCGCACGATCGACCTTGCACGCATCGAGGTGATGCCGGGCCCGCAGGGCACGCTGTTCGGCTCGAGCTCGCAGTCCGGCACCGTCCGCTACATCAGCAACAAGCCCGACTCGAAGAAGTTCTCGTCCCGGCTCGACGCCGAGGTCGGCACGACGAAAGGCGGCGAGGAAAGCTACGACCTCAGCGGGCACCTCAACCTGCCGCTGTCCGACAACGTGGCCGTGCGCGCCGTCGGGTTCTACTCGGTGGAGGGTGGCTACGTCGACAACGTCCTCGGCCCGACGCTCATGGGCGACCGCGACAACGCCGACGTCGTCGAGAAGGACTGGAACGACTACAAGACCTGGGGCGGCCGCATCGCCGCGCGGTGGCAGATCAACCCCGACTGGGAAACGACGCTGAGCCTCATTTCCCAGTACAGCGAAGCCGACGGCGCCTGGGAATCCGACCCGGCGCTCGGCGACTACAAGATCACGCGGTTCTTCGACGAATACCGCGACGACGACTGGTACCAGGCTTCGCTCAACGCCAAGGGCGACCTCGGTTTCGCCGAGCTCTCGGTCACGGCCACGTACTTCGACCGCAGCATCAAGTACGAGTGGGACAACGCCAACTACAGCCAGTGGCGCAGCGCCTATTACGGCGGCTTCGATCCCGACTACGGCACCGGCAGCTACAACGTCTACAACACCGGCGTGCTGATCGGCACGACGTTCAACGACCAGACGCAGAAGCGCTCGGCCTACGAAGTCCGGCTCACGTCGCAGGGCGAAAGCCGCTTCGCGTGGATGGCCGGCGCGTTCTTCGAGGACGTCGAGGACGCGTGGCATTACGGCGCGAAGCTGCCGGGGCTCACGGACACGACGGCGTGGGAGGCGGCCAACTACTACGCCTGCACCGCGCAGGGGCTCGGCTACGACGTCGCCTGTCCGCTGCCCGAAACCGACATCTACTATTCGGACCGCTACCGCAAGAAAATCCAGCAGACGGCGCTGTTCGGCGAGATCACGTATTCGCTGACCGACCGCTGGTCGGTCACGGGCGGCGCACGCTGGTTCGAGTACGACCGCGACCAGCGCGACGTCTACAACCAGCCGCTCGGGCTGCCGATCACGAACGACTTCGAAGGCGGCGGCGTCAACGCCAGCAAGGGCACGGAATCCGACACCGTCTTCAAGTTCGGCACCGACTTCAGGATCGACGACGACCGGATGGTCTACCTGCTCTACAGCGAGGGCTACCGTCTCGGCGGCAGCAACAGCGAGCGGGCTGCCGAGGGCGGCCTGCTGCCGCTGCATTACAAGCCCGACAAGCTCAGCAACTACGAGGCCGGCATCAAGAGCCAGTGGCTCGACGACTCGCTGACCATCAACGCCTCGCTGTTCTTCATGGAGTGGGACGACATCCAGCTGAACGCGTCGGGCAGCACGGCCGACAACCCGTTCTGGCTGCGCGGCACCTTCAACGGTGGCAAGGCCGAGCAGAAGGGCATCGAGATCAACGGCTCTTGGCAGGCCACGCAGAATCTCGTGTTTTCGGCGAGCGCGTTCCTCGCCGACCCGGAATTCTCGGAAGCCATGATCTACCCCGACGGCGACACCGCCATCCCGGCCGGCACCGTCATGCCCATCTCGCCCAAGGAGAAGTACTGGGCCTCGGTGGAGTACACGCTGCCGAACTTCATGGGGCTGGGTGGCGATGCGTGGACGCGGTTCTCCTGGAGCTATCAGTCCGAGGTGTGGAAGAGCACCGGCGCCATCGCCGACTTCGTCGAGGCAGAGACGCCCGAAGAGCGTGCCGATGCCCGCGACCTGCTGCTGCCCTCGTACTCGACATCGACGTTGCAGCTCGGATTCACGGCCACGGCCGGTTGGGAAGCCGCGCTGATCGTGCGCAATCTGTTCGACGAGACGGGGTACAACTACATCAGCGCCTCCAACTACGGCGATTCGCCGGACATCGGCTGGAGCGACGAGCGCTACCGCTACATCCGCAGCCTGCAGCGGCCGCGTTCGATCAGCCTGTCGTTCACCAGGAAATGGTGAACCGTCGCACCGTCCCCTGAAGCGGTCGTCGGCGCGGTACGGCGCGACCCGGCCGGTGGGCCGGTCGGTCGGCGGTCGATCGATCCGCAGCGTCGGCGTGTGACTTGAAGCTCGTCACCACATCGGTCGTCAGGGGCAGCCACCAGGGCGAAAGCCACGGTGGCGTGTACCTGATCGACCTCGAAAACCGGGCCGTCACGCAGGCGCTCGACTGGAACACCGTGGCGATCGACTGGCAGGGCCGCGGCTGGGACCGCGGGCTGCGCGGCATCGCCTTCGACGGCGAAACGGTCTACCTGGCGGCGAGCGACGAGCTCTTCGCCTATCGCCCGGACTTCAGCCTGATCGGCTCCTGGCGCAATCCCTACCTGCGACACTGCCACGAGATCGCGGTGCACGAGCGGCGCCTGTTCCTCGCGTCCACGGCGTTCGACAGCGTGCTCGGCTTCGACCTCGACGCCCGGGAATTCAACTGGGCACTGCACGTCGCCACACACCAGTTCCAGTTCAAGCCCGACGTGTTCGATCCGCGACGCCCGGACGGCCCGTTGCCGCTCAACAAGCTGCACCTGAACAACGTGCACTGCACGCGCGGTGGCCTGTACGTCACCGGGCTCAAGTCCGGCGGCATGCTGCTCTACAACGGCGAGCGCATCCAGATGGCGGTGGAGCTGCCGCCCGGCACGCACAACGCGCAGCCGTTCCGCGACGGCGTGCTGTTCAACGACACCGAAGCCGACGCGTTGCGCTACACGGGCCGCGGCGAAGGACGTGAGGATCGCGCGCTCCAGGTTCCGCGCTACGCCGCGGCCGAGTTGCTGAACACGAACCTCGACCGGGAAGGCGTCGCGCGGCAGGGTTTCGCCCGCGGCCTGTGCGTGCTTTCGGGCACCGTCGTCGCCGGGGGTTCGTCGCCCTCGACGGTGTCCGTGTACGACCTCAAAGCCAACACGCGCCTGCTGTCCGTCAATCTGACCATGGACGTGCGCAACGCCATCCACGGGCTGGCCGTCTGGCCGTACGGCTAGGGCAGCCCTGCGTCGCGCACGCTGGCTGGCAGTTCTTCCAGGATGTCGGCGAAGTCCTTCTGCCACAGCCCGAGGTGCGACTCGAACCGCCGCCAGTACCCGAGCGCGTCGGTGTAGATCGGCCGACGCACCTGTTCGGAGCTCGCGGTCTTCACGGCGCGGGGGTTCTCGTGGAAGCGCAGGCACGCCTCCTCGAACGGCAGGCCGCAATGATCGAGGATGCGGCGGACCTGCGTCTCGAGGTCGGTCACCGTATCCTCGTAGTGCACGTCGAGCACCTTGCCCGGCAGCACGGCGTGCCAGTGCTTCATCGTCTGGTGATACTGGCGGTAGTAGGCCGAGAGGTCGGCCATGTCGTACGTGAAGTTCTGGCCCTTGCCGAAGAGCTGCTTGTAGCCGCCGAGGCAGCTGTCGAACGGGTGCCGTCGGGCGTTGATGACCTTCGCATTGGGCAGGATCAGGTGCATCAGGCCCACGTGCGAAAAGTTGTTCGGCAGCTTGTCGGTGAAGTGCGGCAGCGGCGTCGAGCGCATGGCGCGGCTCTCGTCGAGGTACTGGCGCCCGTAGGCCTTGAAGTCCTTGCTGCGCAGGTCGACGACGGATTCGGGGTAGGCCTTCTGGTCGGGCCGGTAGCGGCCGATCGAATACGCCAGCCGCATCAGCACCGGCAGCTCGGCCGTGCCCTCGACCTGACTGTGGCTCGCGAGGATCTGCTCCACCAGCGTGGAACCCGAGCGCGGCAGGCCGACGATGAAGATCGGCGCCGCCGAATCGTGGCCGCTGCCGGCGTGGCGCTCGAACAGCTCGCGCGTGAACACCGCCGCGATCTGCTCGTGACGCAGCTCCATCGCGACGGGATCGTGGAACACCCGGCCGCGCTGGCGCTCGTTGCCGGTCTGGTAGTAGTGCCACGCGCGATCGTATTCACCGCGGTCTTCACAGGCCTTGGCGAGGGCGAACCGGAAGTGGATGTCGGCGCTCTCGCTCAGGTCGCCGCGCGCGAGCTGCGCCTCCATCGCCTCGATCTCCGCGGGCTCGAAGCGGAACACCTTCAGGTTGGCCATGCTCCAGTAGACTTCGCCGAAGTCCGGGCGCGCCGCGATCGCCGCACGGTAGGCACGCAGGGCCGCCTGCTGGTCGCCGCGGGTCTTGAGGATGTGCCCATAGCTCAGCTGCACGTTCGGCGCGTTCGGCGCGAGCTGCAGCGATCGCTCGAACGCAGCCGTGCTCTGTCCGACGTTGCCGACGTGGGCATAGCCGTTGCCGAGCCCGGCCCAGGCCATGGGGTTTTCCGGCGCGGCGCGCGTCGCGGCCAGATAACAGTCGATCGACTCGCCGTGGCGGTCTGCCTCCTGCAGCATCGCTCCGAGCATGAGCCAGGCCGCCGTGTACGTCGGCGCCACCGCCGTCGCACGCCGCAGCAACGCCTCGGCGTCTCCCTGCTTCTTGTCTTCCCGCCAGTAGACCTCCGCCAGGAACCGCATGGCGTCGACGTTGCTCGCGTCCTCGCGCAGCGCGTCGCGCAGCGCGTCGACCGCCTCCTGCCGGCGCCCTGCACGAAGATGGTCGAGTGCCAGTGCCACGCGGCCGCGCCGGGAATCGAGGTCGAAATAGTCTTCGAACGCCGCGTCGGCGTCCTGGCCGCGGCCCAGCGCGGCGAGCGCCTGGCCCAGCTTCTTGTGCGCCAGCGGCAGGCGCGGTTCGAGCTGGATCGCGCGCTGGAAGCACGGCACGGCTTCCTCGAACCGCTGTTGCAGGGCCAGCACGCTGCCGAGGTCTTCGTGCAGATGCGGGATGTCCGGCTGCAGGCCGAGCGCGAGGCGCAGGGTCTGTTCGGCTTCGGCGTGACGCCCCTGCTTCAGCAGCGCGTTGCCGAGCAGGCGCAGGTGCTCGACGCATCCGGGGCTGTGCTCGAGCCAGGCACGGCAGGTGGCTTCGGCGCGCGACGGCTGGCCGGTCTGCAGCGCCTGGAGCGCGGACTCCAGGCTCGCGACCTTCGGATGCGGCGTTCGGGATGGGGATTTCAAGCCTGTAATGTACGATGGCGCGCGGGTCGATCCAAGTTCCCGCGGCCCCCGGCTCCTTGCACCAGGCCGGTGTTGCACGGGCGTTTGCGTGCGCCGGGCACGTTCAGTACGTTAGCGCCATGGACGTGGCAGCGTCGGACAAGGGCGGCCGGGCAACGGCCGCGGCGCGGCGGTCATTCACGGTCTCGGCGCGCGGCAAGCTCGCGGCCATGCCGATCCAGATGTTCATCAAGCAGCACTTCGGCGACGTGCCGGTCGCGCAGATCGACAGCTTCTTCGGGTTCACCACCGACAGGAGCACGCTCTACGGCGGGCGCATCTACGCGCGCACCGAGATCAGCGACTACGACCTGCGCGTCATGTACGGCATGGGCATCGGCCTGCGCCTGCCGATGACCAACCACGAGGCGTCGCCCGAGGAATACGCGGCCAACGTGCCGCTGTTCGAGAAGCATCACCGGCGCGGCAACTCGGTCATCGTCACCAACGACAACCTCGCGCGCTGGCTGCGGCGCGATTTCCCCGAGTACCGGATCGAGGCCAGCGTCATCAAGAACATCGACACCCTCGCGAAGATCGACAAGGCGGCCCGGCTCTACGACAGCATCATCCTGCCGATGAGCTCGAACGAGGACGAGGCGTTCCTGGCCGCGATCGGCAACAAGGACCAGATCACGCTGTTTGCCAATGCCGGCTGCGCGCTGACCTGCCCGTCGAAGATCTGCTATCCGAGCATCTCGAAGGCCAACAAGACCGGCGACCCGACGCTGTTCCGCTGCTCGCAGCAGCTGAAGTACCGCGAGCTGCTCGGCATGCAGGATTTCGACCTCGACCGCCTCGAGAGCCTGGGCTTTCACCGGTTCAAGCTGCTGCGCGCCCGCGAAGGCAACATCACCGGGGTGTGAGCCGCGCGCGTGAGCCTGGTGGCCTGATCCGCAGCGAAGAATGGTAGGCTCCGCACTTCGTCGACAAAGGACCCAGCATGTGCGGAATCGTCGGTGCCGTTGCGCAGCGTGACGTCGTCCCCGTCCTGATCGAGGGCCTGCGCCGCCTCGAATACCGCGGCTACGACTCGGCGGGCGTCGCCGTGCTGAACGGCTCGGGCCGCATGAAGCGCCTGCGCACGGTCGGCAAGGTGCGCAAGCTCCAGGACGCGATCGACGCCGACCCGACGGGCGGCCCGCTCGGCATCGCGCACACCCGCTGGGCCACGCACGGCGTGCCCAGCGAACGCAATGCGCACCCGCACGTCTCGCGCGACGGCATCGCCATCGTGCACAACGGCATCATCGAAAACCACGACGAGCTGCGCGAGGAGCTCGAGCGGGCCGGCTACGAGTTCACCTCCGAGACAGACACCGAAGTCATCGCGCACCGCGTCCACTTCCACCTGCAGCAGTCGCAGGATCTGTTCAAGGCCGTGCGTGCCACGGTCGCCGAGCTCGAGGGTGCCTACGCGCTCGCCGTGATCTCGCAGGCCGACCCCGACCGCCTCGTGCTGGCGCGCGCCGGTTGCCCCGTCGTCATCGGCGTGGGCCAGGGCGAGAACTTCGTCGCCTCCGACGTCGCCGCGCTGCTGCCCGTGACGCGCCGGTTTGCGATCCTCGAGGAAGGCGACGTCGCCGACGTGCACCGCGAGAGCTTCCGCGTGCTCGACCGCGACGGCAATCTCGCCGAGCGCAAGGTCTATGAGAGCGAGCTCTCGGCGGACGCGGCCGAGAAGGGCGAGTATCCGCACTACATGCTCAAGGAGATCCACGAGCAGCCGCGCGCCGTGGCGCAGACGCTCGCCGAGCGCGTCGCCGGCGGCAGGCTGCTCGAGGCCGCGTTCGGGCCCGCCGCGCAGGCCGTGTTCGCGAAGACCCAGGCGGTGCGCATCGTCGCCTGCGGCACGAGCTTCCACGCCGGTGTGGTCGCGAAGTACTTCATCGAGCAGATCTGCCGCCTGCCGTGCTGGGTGGAGATCGCGAGCGAATACCGCTACCGCAATCCGGTGGTGCCCAGGAACACGCTGTTCGTGAGCGTCTCGCAGTCGGGCGAGACGGCAGACACGCTCGCGGCGCTGCGGCTCGCGAAGCAGGCGGGCTATCTGTCGCAGCTCGCCATCTGCAACGTGCCCGAAAGCTCGCTGGTGCGCGAGTCGGAGCTCGTGATGCTGACGCGCGCCGGCCCCGAGATCGGCGTGGCGTCGACCAAGGCATTCACGACGCAGCTCGCCGCGCTCAACATGCTGGTGATCGCGCTCGCCAAGCACCATGGCGCCGACGCCGAGCGCGAACGCGGGCTGGTGCAGAAGCTGCTCGGCATCCCCGCGCTGATCGAGGCGTCACTCGCGCTCGACCCCGTGGTCGCGCGGCTGGCGCAACGCTTCGTCGGCAAACAGCACGCGCTGTTCCTCGGCCGCGGCGCCATGCACGCCATCGCGCTCGAAGGCGCGCTCAAGCTCAAGGAAATCTCCTACATCCACGCCGAGGCCTACGCGGCCGGCGAGCTGAAGCACGGGCCGCTCGCACTCGTCGACCAGGACATGCCGGTCATCACCGTGGCGCCCAACAACGACCTGCTCGAAAAGCTCAAGAGCAACCTGCAGGAAGTGCGTGCGCGCGGCGGCGAGCTCATCGTGTTCGCCGATCCGGAGGCCGGGATGAAAGAATCCGACGGCGTCACCGTCATCGAGATGCCGCGCCACGTGAGCTACTTCCAGGCGCCGGCGGTCTATACCGTGCCGCTGCAACTGCTCGCGTATCACGTCGCCATCCTCAAGGGGACCGACGTCGATCAGCCGCGGAATCTGGCGAAGTCGGTGACGGTGGAGTAGTTCTCCTGTCGGCAGATCAACACCAAAGTCACGGCAGAAACGGCTGGGCAGCGGAAATGGAGCCGGTCACTGAAGAACGGAACCGGGAACCGCCTGGCTGAAGGCTCGCGGTATGTGTGGCCGATACGTGACTCCGGACCAGGCCGCGATCGAGCGGGTGTACGCGCTCCGCGGCACCGCGAGTGAGTCGTTCCTGCGCGCGGGCTTCGCGCAGTCGTTCAACGTCGCGCCCACCCAGGACGTGCCGACGCTGCGTGTGGTGCGCGATCGCGGCGGCGAGTGCGTCCTCGAACAGATGCGCTGGGGGTTGATCCCGTCGTGGGCCCATGGCGAGCCGCCAGGGTTCTCGACCATCAACGCCAAGGTCGAGAACCTCGCCAAAGCGGCGACGTGGCGCGGGCCCTGGCAGCGGGGGCAGCGCTGCCTCTTTCCGGCAGCCGGATTCTACGAGTGGCAAGTGCAGGCCGATGGCACCAAGCGCCCCCATTACATCCGTCCGGCGGCCGCAGGCGAGCTGTTCAGCATCGCCGGCATCTACGACAGCAGCACCACCGCGGATGGGCAACGGATCCTGAGCTGCGCCATCATCACCATGCCGGCGAACGAGCTGCTGGCCGAGATACACAACACCAAGCGGCGCATGCCGCTGATCATCCCGCGCCACGCGGTGGACGCCTGGCTGTCGGGCTCCGTGGCGGAGGCCGCCGCCCTGCTCGTGCCCTACCCGGCGGACGGCATGCGCGCGCATCGCGTGAGCACACGCGTGAACACGCCACGGAACAACGATGCCACGCTGATCGCACGGGTCGAGACGAACTGAATTCGCGCAAGGCGTGGCGGGCGTGCCCGAGCCCCATCTGCCACAGGCCGGCCGAGGTGACATAACGCGTCTGATGGTCATACAAAGCGCTGACAATCGTCGGTCGGCAGTTTCGGCGGGGTCGTTGCAGCGCGGCGGTGCCGGCGTATGCTTTCGGCAAAGATCGCTTTGCTTTGCCCGGGCGCGCCGGGTGTCGGCAGAAAGGGGGGGGGACGATCATGCGCAACGCCAGGCATCTCAGGCATGGGCTACCGGTGCTCGGATCGCTTGTCGTGCTTGCAAGCCCGGCGGCCATGGCCACGAGCGTATGGGGCATCGACTGGACGCAGAATGGCAGCGCGTCTGCAACGACGTCTCTCCTGCTGACACCCGACCTGACGGGTCAAAGCGGCTCCGCGTGGGTGTCCGATCCGATCGCCGTGACGAGCACGACGGCCCTGCATGCGTTCTTCGAATTCCGGATCTCGGGCGACGAAGATACCTGGGATCCCGCCGACGGGATGGCGTTCGTGC
>Ga0268298_10002386_pt1 | contig 20565 bp, 15 predicted proteins | sample WWTPWeurt_MetaG_FD_194462 | JGI IMG/M metagenome (GOLD analysis project Ga0268298, IMG submission 194462) | Activated sludge microbial communities from WWTP in Nijmegen, Gelderland, Netherland - WWTP Weurt | ecosystem: Engineered > WWTP > Aerobic digester > Activated sludge | place... | reverse complement strand
ATTATCGGTAAAGATCCCATCCACACCCAGGCCAAACAGGCGGCGCATATCTTCCTCCTGGTTGACGGTGTAGACATGAACCCGCTTACCCTGGCGGTGGGCAGCGCTCACCAGCTTCTCGGTCACGTCGCCCTTTTCGGGGTGCAGGGCCTGGCAGCCCACCAGCCGTCCGGGCCAGCCGCGCATCCAGGCGCCCGAGGGGCCTTCGGTTGCCAGCAGGCCGCCCGGCACTTCGGGCAGCGCCCTGCGGGCGCGCAGTAAGGCCAATGGACTGAAGGATGAGAAAAAGACATGTCCCACCAGATTATGTTTCTTGATCAGAGCGCAGACCCTTTCGGGTAGATCATCGAACATCGAGGTGTAATTGGTCAGCTCGATGTTGATCGGCAGCTTGCGCCCAACCGCCGCAAATACTTCGTCCAGCGTCGGGATTTTTTCACCCCGGAAGGTAACATCAAAATACGAACCGGCGTCCAGGGTCTTCAATTCTGCCAGAGTCATCAGGCGCACCACACCCTTGCCGGTGGTGGTGCGGTCCACAGTATGGTCATGGATCACCATCACCCGGCCGTCTGCACTGAGCTTGGCGTCCAGTTCGATGGCGTCGGCCTGGTGTTCAACCGCCAGTAAAAAGGCGGCAATGGTGTTTTCGGGTGCGTAAAGGCACGAACCGCGATGGGCAACAATGGCTGGGCGCACAAAAGTTTCAAACATAAGATACCTTACAGCTCCACAAAATAGGCTTCGGCTGCCCGGTCGATCAACTCACGGGTCATTTCGGGCTCGATCCCCAGGAAACGGCTGACATCCAGAATCTGGTCACACAGATCGCGCGGGTGAGAGGCGCGCATCTTCCGGTTGCGTTTGATATACCACTCCTGCAGCAGGTAAGCCAGGCCCTGGTCGTTGTATTTAACACCCTTGGCCTGGGCCACTTTGACAAAGATCTCGCGGTATTCCTCGTAAGAGGGGTCGCCGATTTCGATCTTGTGGCGCAGACGGCGCAGGAAGGCCTCATCCACCAGATCTTTGGGCGGCAGGTTGGTCGAGAACACCACCAGCACATCAAACGGAACTTCGATCTTGCGGCCGGTGTGCAGGGTCAGGAAGTCTTCCCGGTTTTCCAGCGGCACAATCCAGCGGTTCAGCAGGTCGCGCGGGCGCACCAGCTGGCGGCCAAAGTCGTCGATCAGCAAAATCCCGCCGTTGGCTTTGACCTGGAAGGGGGCTTCATAAAATTTGTTGGTATCGTCAAACACCAGGTCCAGCCCTGCCAGGGTCAGCTCGCCGCCGACCACAATAAACGGGCGGCGCACTTTCACCCAGCGCGGATCGCGCCGCGGGTTGGTGCGCAGTGCCCCGGTGGAGGTTGCACCTGGTGTGCCGTCTTCTTGCACAATCTGGTGGTTGACCGAATCGTACAGCTTGACCACCTGCCCGTCGACATAGATGGCGTAGGGGATGTACATGCTTTCGCGCAGGATCATGTTGCCGATCGCCCGGGCGACGCTGGTCTTGCCGTTGCCGGGCGGGCCGTACAGGAAGATGGAGGTGCCTGAGTTGACCGCCGGACCAATCCGGGCAAAGGTCTTTTCAGACAGCACCAGATGCGACAGGATCTGGCGGATGTTGCGGCTGGTGACCGTCAGGCGCGATTGGGCCTGCTTGAGGATCGACTCGTTGTAGGTCTGGATCGGCACAGGCGCCGGTCCGGCGTACTGGCTGCGCTCCAGGGCCTCGCGCGCCCGGGCAATCCCCGCTGTGGTGATGGCGTACTGGTACGCCCCTTCGCCCAGCCCCACCTGCGAGGATTTGACCTCAACGTATTTCTCGCGTTTCAGGGCTTCCAGAATCTGGTCCACCAGCCCGGTGAACGGCAGTGCCATGGCCTCGGCGATCTTAAAACCGCTCAGATACCCCTGAAAATACATGATTTTCAGCGCCAGATCTTGCAGCCAGAGGACACTCAGCCCAGTATCTTCCAACGAAGTCAGGTTGGCCGGCGAAAATCCCCTCTTTTCCTGGGCCGGAGGCTGCCCAGGCGGTTGAATTGGTTGCGTAGAATGTGTGTTCATCACAATCTCCTGTCCATTAAATTTTTCAACGATGTTTGCCTCTGCTTTGATTATAGCACGTATGGGGTTGTGACAGCAGTGCAGCCACAAAAAATCCAAAATAACTTCTTCTCGAGCAAATCCAAATTGAGGTTGAAAAACGCTGTTTCTGTTACGTTTTTGATACGCTGCCTTTTTAAAATCGACAGCATTACCCCATGGAGGTGGTTTATGAAACACAATAATCGAAATCAAAGTTTGTATTCAGTACAGAAACTGCCTGTACTTCACCTGGCGCTTGTTCTTATCCTGTGTGTCAGCTGGCTGATCCAGCCGGCTGCAGCCCAGGCTGCCAGTGGAACAGCTCGCCAGACTGCCAGAACGGCTGCGAGCACACTCGCTTCATCAGACTGGGATTCCATCATCCGCCAAATTCGGGCCGCGGAATACCAGTTTGCTTATCATGACCCAACCAGCGAAACCAGCCAGCCTTACTATTGGGCGCCAAACCGCGATCTGGGTTGGCAGGTCAATTTAAGCCGCGCTGGGCTGGATTTGCAGCCGCAGCCCGTTGCCGCTGAGGCCGCCCCGTCATGGCGCCTGAAGCTCAACCTGGCAGCATATGGTAGTTCCGGTGGCCTGAAGCCGGCGCCGGAACCTATCCTGACGGCCAATAAAACCAGTCTCAATCTGAAATGGGGTCCGGACCTGCAAGAAACCTACACCAATACGCCCGGCGGGTTGGACCATAGTTTTCGTGTGGAGCATCCACTCAGCGGGCAATCCAACCTGCTCGTGCTGGAACTGAGTGCGGCGGGTTCTCTCGCCCTTACTTTGAACTCGGGGCCGAACGGGGAAGTTTTATGGACAGACTCAGCAGGTGACCCGCTTCTGACCAGCAGCCGCTGGCAGGCGCAGGATGCCCTGGGCCGCACCCTGCGTGTGGATACCAGTATGCCGGCTTCTGGCAAAATTCGCCTGGAAGTCGATGCAGGCGATGCCGCCTATCCCCTCAGCCTGAATTCTCTGGTTTCGACATTTGTCCTCAAAAAGACCACCCCAGATGACCTGGGTAACAATTCTTTTGGTGAGGCCGTCAGCATCAGCGGCGATACAATGTTGATTGGCGCCTCCTATTATTCTATGCCTGGGGGAAATTCGAGCGGCGCTGCTTACATTTTTGTGCGCAGTCAGGGCGGCAAGGACAACTGGGGACTGGTGAAACAATTGCTGGCCAGCGATCCCGCAAATGGAGATTATTTTGGCAGTTCGGTCAGCCTGGATGGCGGCAGTGCACTTGTTGGCGCGCCTGGTAAAAAGGTTGGCGCTTCGAATGGCCAGGGTGCAGCCTTTTTGTTTTCGCGCAACCAGGGTGGTGAAGATAATTGGGGGCGGGTTGGTATATTAAATCATGAGAATGGAGCGTTTGCGGATCGATTTGGAACCTCCGTCAGTTTGAGCGGGGATGTCGCTCTCGTTGGTGCAGAAAGCAGAGCTGTCAACGGCAATACCAATCAGGGTGCTGCCTATATCTTTTATCGCAACTACCCCATTCTGAATGGCTGGAGCCAGGTCAAAGAGTTAACCGATGCCAACTCGCTCGGTGCGGGGGTCTCGGTCAGTCTGCAGGGCGATACTGCCCTGGTTGGTGCTGACTTTTCGGCTGTCAACGGTGTGGATGGGGCTGGTTCAGCGCTTATTTTCATGCGCAACCAGGGTGGGGCAGATAATTGGGGGCTTGTTCATTCCATCAAACCCAGCGATCCTGCCACGGGAGATCGGTTTGGGCATTCGGTCAGCCTGAGTGGTGATACCGCCCTGATTGGCGCTTACTTTGATGATGTTGGGGCCAATGAAAACCAGGGTTCGGCCTATGTCTTCATGCGCAACAAAAATGGTCCAAACGTCTGGGGCCAGGTGCGAAAAATCCTGGCGCCGGCTGGCGCCGCCTTTGAAGAATTCGGCACCCAGGTCGCTCTAAACGGGGATACTGGCCTGATTGGCATCCCGAATCGAACTACCGCTGGTCTGGCGAAAGCCGGTTCAGCCTATCTGTTTGAACGCAACCAGGGCGGCGCAGACCACTGGGGCGCTGCCAATTCCTTCGCTGCGCCGGACGGCGCAGCCAATGACACCTTTGGTTCTGCCGTTGCGTTGAGCGCCAAATATGTCTTGATTGGTGCACGCACCAGTAACAGCTATGCCGGGGCGGCCTATTTGTTTTTACGCAAAGGCTCCACCTGGGTTTCCGTGAACCAGCCCTATGCCAGCGATAGTGCCATCGCAGACCACTTCGGCTGGTCGGTCAGCCTGAGCGGCGATAAAGCCCTAATCGGCGCCGTACATGACGATGTCGGCTCAAACCCAAACCAGGGTTCGGCCTACATCCTTTATCGCAACCAGACCGGGGCAGACGCATGGGGCCAGGCAGTCAAATTGACCGCTGCGGATGGCAGCGCCAACGATCACTTTGGCGCCGCGGTCAGCCTGGACAACAACAAGGCCCTGGTTGGCGCGCCCGATCACGATCATGCACTCACTGGTCAGGGTGCTGTTTACCTCTTTTTTCAGAATGCCAGCGCCGCGGATTCGTGGGACCAGGTCAGAGAACTGCTCGCCCCCAACCCCGAGGCCAATGAAAGTTTCGGCAGTTCCGTCAGTCTGTCTCAGGATACTGCTCTGATTGGGGCGCCTAACCGTTCTGTGGCTGGCAAGGCCGGGCAGGGCGTTGCCTATATCATCGACCGCAACCTGGGCGGACCTGACCATTGGAACGCTCTAGCTGAGCTGACGGCAGGTGATGGCGCAGCGGGGTATCACTTTGGGGCTGCTGTCAGCCTGGATAACGATCTGGCATTGGTTGGCGCCCCTCAAGCCGCAGTTTTGGGCCGCGTTGGGCAGGGTGTGGCTTACCTGTTTGGTAAGAATGTTGGCGGGCTGGAAACCTGGGGTCAGATGCGCCATCTGATTGCCGCCAATGGCCAGGCCGGGGATGCTTTTGGTTCGGCCGTCAGCCTGGATTTGGACACCGCCCTGGTCGGGTCGCCGCAGACGGATATCGGCCTCAACGCCAACCAGGGTGCGGCCTACATTTACAGTCGCAACACCGGGGGCGCCGATCAATGGGGGCAGGATACCCAGTTGTATGACGGCGGCGGCAGCGCGCTCGATCGTTATGGCGCCTCGGTCAGCCTGTCTGGCGATGCTGCCATGGTGGGCGCCCCGGATAGTTCCATCAACGCTAATTCCTCCCAGGGGTCCGTGTTTATCTATGTGCGTAAACCAGGCTGGGTTTACTTGATGGAGATTTTTGACAGCAATGGGTCAGCCAACGACCAGTATGGTTACTCTGTCAGCCTGGATGGCAACCAGGCCCTGGTTGGCGCCCCCTTCAGCCTGGTGAACTCCCCTGGCAGCGCCTTTGTCCTCAGGTACGACTACAACCTGCACCAGGTATTTCTCCCCGTCGTCCGCCGCTAAAACGATTTCAAACGCCAGGGGGGCACAAACCGTCATTTATGGCGGTGCGTGATCCCCTGGCGCGCCTGATCGAGTTCAAATCCAGCGGCGGGTCTGTTTGCAGTAGTTCTGATATGTCTCGCCATGCGTTTTGGTCAAAAATTCTTCTTCAAGCCGGACCTGGATCTGCATTAACAGATCGCCCGCCACAACCACAACCAGGGTAAACGCATTCGGCAGGATCAAGAACAGGCCCAGTAAAGTCAAGCGCATCCCGAGGAAGATGGGGTTGCGCGACAATTTAAACACACCGGTCTGCACCAGCTCCGTTTTATGGTTTTGATCAATTCCAATCCGCCACGAATTTCCCATTTGGGCCTGGGCGCTGAAGGTCCACAAGAACGAAATAACCAGCAGGCCCAACCCCGAATAAACCCACACCGGCTGTGCCAGCCAGGAAATGGGCGCCAGATATGGATAGCCGGCCGGCCAAAAAGCATAAATCCCGACAATCAGGGCGCTGCCAAGCAGCGTCAGGCGAAACAGCCGCCCGATAAAATCATGCAGATTGTCGGTTTTGCCGAACACATAGGGCATTACCCCGGTTGTTTTCCAGGTAACGAAGGAGCGCCAAAAAAGCGCAGTGCCAAAATACAGCACAAGGAATATCGGGAGAAAAAACCTGAGCATTGTGTCCATTGGAAATAGATCCCTTGAGGAAAACTTACGGCATGATACCACCGGCTGTTTCAGGCTGATTCAAAATTTTGGCGCCGACCAGGATAAACAGCACAACGGCTGCCAGGTTTGTGACCAAAACAATTACGGGCACACCTGCCAGTGCCAGATTTACATTCGCCGGATCGGAGGCAAACAGCCTGTCGTCAACAATTGATACAAGCGTCAAAATTAATAGCGGCATAAGCCATGAAATGACGAATACGAGCATTCGTCTCTTGTTGCTTATTGATTTGAAAGTATAGACAAGGGGTGGCAGTCCCAGCAGCAGCACAATACCAGCCAGGAGATATTGGTTTGGCTGCTGCAGATAAATGCGCGCCAGAAGCCATTCGTCCCCGCTTTTGCCAAGCAGCAGCATAAACCGCAAATGCGCAAAACTCGCAAAAATCAATGTATATGCAAAAAGTATGTGTTTGTGCCGCGAGAGCATGTACATGCCAGCCCAGGCTATGGCAAAACTTATCATCGGGCCAGCCAGGGTGACGACATTCTCCCATGCGCACTGGGGCCGAGTAACAAAAACCCCAAAAGTCATTTTCCCAAATCCACCACATAAGACCGCCCCTAAAACGTGATGGAATAATTCATGTGCCTGGTAGCAAAGAAAGGTAAGCAGTAAAAAAATAAGCCAATACGGAATTGTCGTAGGGATGTTCACCTGGATTTTTTCAGTCTTATACAGTTTCTGGGTCATATTGTTAGCCTTCATGCATGAGAATAGACTGCCCGCTGCTCGTAATAATCTTCAGCGTGCACGGATTATAAAATCATCCGTTTTATTCTGCAATGAAGGCGAATATTTTCTCAAGCTCGCTCAGGCAGTTATCTGGTTTTGCGCCAGGCCAGACCAGGTATCGCGGCTGCCGCCAGCGCCGCAAGACCGAGGACAGCCAGGCTCCATCTGCCTGGCTGAGCGGCAAAACTAAGGAGTTGAACTGCGGTGGCATCGGTGAGTGTCGCTTCCCATGCGCCTATTTCGCACTTGTTGGTCGGCTGGTTTTTGTTTCCCGGCCGGGCAAGGCTGCGCTGATCAATGGTATAGGCTGTGCCGCAGCCGTTGGTGCCGCTGGGGATCTGCTCCAGGGCGGGGCTGCCATTGTCAAGGGCATGGGTTCGGGTTGGTCCGCCGTTGTCAGCCAGCGTCACCAGAAGCGGGTTCACCGGGCTCCCGGCTGTGCCGACCAGGTTGCCGCCGCTTCCGTGGGTGATCCCGTTCATCCCGCTGCCGCTGCCGATCAGGTTGTAAGTACTGGCTCCTGCCAGGGTGCCACTGTAATCCGGGATGCCAGGGATGGAGTTGAAGTTGCCGGCGATGATCGAACTGTATAATTCGACACTGGCGCTGGATTGTGCAATTCCACCGCCGCTGCCGGCTGCGTTGTTATCCTTGTCTGCAGTATTGGCTGTGATGGTGACATGCGTCAGAGAGAAACGGCCTGTGCCGCCTCCCGGGGTTGCTGCGTACAAACCACCGCCAGATGTGTCGGCGGAATTGCCAGAAATGGTGGTGTTCTTGACGATCACCAGCCCCTCGTTGCCGGTGGTGGAAATCCCACCGCCGTTGCCCAGCCCGCCGCCGGTGGTTGTGGCGCTGTTGCCGGAAATCGTGCTGGCGTTGATGGTGGTTATGACGCCGTTTGCTGTGTTTGTGAAAATTCCGCCGCCTTCGCCGCGGACGCTGTTGTTCGAGATCGTACTGTTGTTAATTGTCAGTGCGCCAGAGTTATGGATCCCCCCGCCGGTCACACTGCCGCTTGCCGGGATGGTCTGGTTGCTGGATATGGTGCTGGACTGGATGGTCAGTGTGCCGCGATTTTCAATTGCGCCGTTGGCGCCGGAAAAGTTGTTGATGATCTGGATATTGGTGAAATTACTTGTGACGTTATTGTGCATATAAATCGCCCCGCCTTCTTTAAAGGCCGTTAAGCGCGTGTCGCCGTTTTGTAAAGTCAGGTTGGCCAGGTCAAATGTGATTGCAGCGGCAGGGAAGACATCAAAAATCCGTTCAATTCCGCCGCCATCGATGATTGTTAGTCCGAGTCCGTTGCCATTGATCACCAGGCTGTCCTTGATATCCAGATCTCCCGTAGTGCCGTTGTCATCGTTGGCTGCTCCACTCAGCATGAAAAGCCCGTTGGCGGTAAAGGTGATTGTGTCCGCACCAGGGTTGGAATTGGCGGCACAGATCGCCTCACGCAGGCTGGTCTGTCCTCCTGGTCCGGGTAAAGACCCAATAGTGATTGCGGCGCAGCTTGCGCCGGCATCTATTGTATCGCTGGTGGTGGTGACGGAAATCGCGGCGGCATACACAGGACGAACAGCTACAACCAAGGTCGAAAGTAGTGCAAGCATGCCAACCAATCGGATAAGCGGGGTACGAATGCGATTAATCATTTCAAATATCCTTTGGTTTCGGATTAGTGGATAAACTGGATTTATTATATCAAATATAGTGCAGACCTGAAATAAAATCTCAACAGACCGAAGGGAATTGAACCTTTGGCCTCATGTACCCCATGCAAGCGCTCCAAAATACGCAATCAAAAAAGCCGCCGCCTCCCCAATAAGGGAAGGCGGTGGCTTTTGAATCCAGCCCTCAGCTTGCCGCTTTCTTAATCAGGGCGGCAAGCCTGGCCTCATCGGCAGCGGTCAGCTCCGTCAGAGCATAGGCGGAGGGCCACATGGCGCCGTCGTCCAGGTTCGCCTTATCACTGAAGCCTAAAGTCGCATACCGGCTCTTGAATTTCTGAGCGCATTGAAAAAAACAGACAACCTCGCCGTCCCGGGCATAGGCGGGCATCCCGTACCAGGTCCTGGGTGAGAGGGCCGGTGCATGGGCTTTGACGAGCTCGTGGATCCGCTGGGCCATGCTGCGATCCGGTTCCGTCATCTCGGCGATCTTTTCCTGCACCATGTTTTCGCCAGCCTCTCTGTCTTTATTCGCCCGCTCGGCTGCTTTCAACTCCAGGGCCCGCTCCTTCATCGCTGCTTTTTCCTCTTCTGTGAAGCCCCCAGAAGCCTTGCTCTTTGAAGCAGAATTTTTTTCTTTGTTCATCCGAACCTCCTTTGCTTTGTTTGTATTTGCAAGGAGATTGTAGCGCAAATGTTCTGGTAATACAATATATCTGATTTAAAGTGCGCTGTACCTTCCCCGGAGTTTTGATTAAACTTTTCACGGTCCTATTCCTGGATCATTTGCCTCAGCCGAACTGCTCTCAACCCACCTTGAACTCCAGCAGGATCCAGAGATGTTCCGCCGGGCGGTAAACCAGCCGGGCGTAGCCGGTATCCCCGAACCCAAAGGCGATGCCCTGCTGATTAACGAAGGGCTGCGCTCCCACAATCGTCCTCAGGGCTGCGTTTAGAATCCCGCCGTGCGCCACCACCAGATAGTTTCCAGCGCCCCGGCGGATAATTTTTTCAACGGCTCTTGCACCCCGGCAGTATATGTCCCAGTCACTCTCCCCTGTGCCGCAAAAAGCCTCGTAGGGATTGCGGAATGCCGGCCTTGGGTAGCGGGCTTCCGCTTCATCGCGCGGCATGCCAGCCAGTGGGCCGTTATCCATCTCCATCCAATCCGGATCGGTTTCAACCGGGACATTCAGCGCTTCACCGATGATGGCGGCTGTTTCATAGGCGCGCTGGAGCGTGCTGGCGACAATTCGATCAAAATGAGCCTCACGCGCCAAAAATTCCTGGGCCCGGGCCTGCACCTGGGCTCGCCCCACATCCGTGAGCGGGGAATCGTAGCGTCCTTCGTGGACTTCTTCATCATCCGCCCGTGAGCGTCCGTGGCGCAGGAGGGTGACATAAATTTCTTCTTTCATTTGCTCTCCAGTTTATTTTGGCGTCAAAGGTTTTTGGTTTCTTCGAGCCAGTTTTTTACAGCCTGTTGGAACAAGTCTTTTTTGGATATAAAGCCGCTTAGATCTGTAAAGGTGATGGTCGCCCGAATATTGGAGTTCCATTCCAGAAGCCCGGTACGGTCTTCATACAAATGGGGTGCTTTTTTATCTTCTTTGGGTCTGGCGCCTGTGTGCAGGATAAGACCAACGCTGCCTTGTTTGTGCAGCATCAGCGTCATGCGGTCTTTGCCATTCTCACAAAGCGACGGAGCATTCCACTTGATAATTTTCGTCAGATTCGGACATTCTTCGTTGATGGCTTGAAGCAGTGCCTCAACAAGCGGCTTGCGCTCATCCTCAAATTTTAATAAAAAGTCTTGGTGGGTTGTCGTCATGCGAATTTACTCCATAGAAGCTCTTAGTGATTGCGTTACTGCCGCTGACTCTCTCGATGGGAGCTTGATAACCAGCCGCTAGAAAATTGCTTGGAAATATTCAAGAATCTTAACCTCCAAATCTGCCTTGTTAGTCTGCATTCGATTGGAAAATAATAACATGCCAGAGTTCAATGTTATCAGCTCAATATTGAAAAAAATAAATTCCTTCCGCCCGTTTCCAGACTCGATACCAATCTGCGTGCAATGCGCCTGGGTCTGGTTCTGGCTTTGCTGAAATCAAATAGCCAAATTGAGCTGCATCAAAAAAGGCGGTTCTGGGGATAAATATAATAACGGACTGCGTTTCACGCTCAACCTGAATCCAATAGACGCCCAATTTTCGCAGCGAGGCTGCCCATTGATCCTGGCGGACAAAACCATCCTTATCAGTTTCCTGGGATAACAGCAAGAGGGCGTCGGTTCTTACCGTCTTCGCCCCGCCCGCCCACAGCAACCGGGTTTGTCCGCCTATCTCGAAGAAAGATACTCGTTGTTTCGCGCCTAAAAATTCCTCAGTAGCAAAATCCGGGTAAATGGCCCAAAAGAGCAGCATCAACCCAACCGCACAGGAAGTGAAAAGGATTTTTTTATTTCTTGACGCTTTTTGTTTGAATGAAACCAAAACAAAAAGCAGCAGCAAAATGAGGCTGCCCACAAAAAGGATCTCCCAAAAAAAGTAAAGCAACAAGAATTCGTATGCGATGGACGGAAAAACAATATCCATCCAGCCAGAAATATGGGGCAGAAATAAACTTGCTAACCCTGTCAGGAAAACCATAAGGCCGATTGGTGTTTTGAACATTTTGCTCCACTGAAATAAAGACTCTTTATGACTTCAAAAAAATTATCTCTCCATAAAAATATACCAATTCCCCTCAATGCGCCGAAACACAAGTTGACCCTCTGTCTTGTCAGTGTTTTCCGAAAGAACACCAAAATGCGTTGTTCCATCCGCTGAATAATAATATCCCTTGGATGAGCCGCTTACCGAGAGACCGGAATTTGAAACGGTAAACCACAGCGTCCCTTTATTCGCCCACAGGTTGGTATATGCCCAATCCAAACCCAAAGTCAGAAACATATCGACATATTTTGCACAGGACTGGCTGTCAGTACGCTGGATCAATTTTTGATCCGGCAGCTGGCATCGGCCTGTGTCGGGAAAAATCACCCCGATCTCTTTTTCAGCAATCAACATTTTTGCGAGTTGTTCAAATTCGTCCTGGTGTTCAGTAAAGTTTAAAATGAGTTCCTCGTCAGATGGATGAGCATGAAAAAGGGCATTCGGATTGTTGGAGTCCTTAAGACTCAAAAGAACAAAAGTGGCAATACAAACAAATAACATGCCGAAAACCAGTAGTATAAATTTTGAAGCCAGATTAAGGATGAATCGGATCGTCTGTTTCAAATTGAGTTGAGCTGATTTTGGAATGGACATTTATTAACCTTCAGGTGGCTGTTTTTGGGTGGTGAGGCTACCCAAAAAAAACCAAAAGAATTAGGGTGTTGTTATGAGTTTTGACCTTACCATAATTGTGTAAGGGCTATCTGGATAGTTTTTCCAGAGTTTTAAATAAGCATCTACTGCGGCCTGTGTGTTGCCCATTAATTCATTGATAAGGCCTGATAAATAGTAAAGCTGGCCGCACCAATAGGTTTTACATCCATAATCTTTGGAGTTTTCCAAATCAAGAAGAATTTGATTGTCCAGGGCCAAATCGCCGCCCTTCATTACGTTTGTGGTGAGATCATCCATGGTATGCGCCCAAAAGGCCTTGGGATCGTATCGATTTGCATTTGGGTCGTCAGGATGTTCTTGGGCGGACAAAATATAAGGCTGTCCAGATATCCCTGACTTTTCTAGCGAGTACAGGGTTTTTATTTTCTGAGCGCTCAATTCGAAAATGTGCTTTTGGGTGCTCGTTGAATAGTTTAATATCTTCGGTTTATTATCAGTGGTTTGGGTTAAAAAAAGCGCATAAATTTTTGTGCTGCCTTTTACCAAAATCCAAAATTCAAGCTGTTGTGTTGTGGGGTGCTGCACCACCAGCCACTGTTCAAAAAATTGATCGCCATCAAAATCAAAAAATCCACTGCTTTTTATCGAAACGCCATTTTCTTTCAAATATTCGTTTACCAAAGGAAATAATTCCGGGCTGATATCCTCAATGACCTGCTCGAAGGTTTTTTGGATATCACATGGCGCAATTTTTGCGCACAGTTTATAAAAACTATCAGTCGTCTGATCGTTTTCTAAAAATACCTGCGCCGCCATTTTCCATTCTGATTGAGGGTCGACAGGCTCAGCAGCTAAGCGGGAAAAATAGTCAGCAGCCTTAATCCTGTCGCCAGTCCGAGCATAATATTCACCCAGGCGAAAAAGGATAACTTCTCGATACGTTTCGAAGGGCGGGATATTTCTTTGTTGTATGGCTTGAACAACAACATCGAGTTCAGCGGGATTCGAGGCGGTATCAAGCGCAAACTGGCACAAATCTTTATCATCATATTCATCGGGTGGATCAATCCCAAACCACGTTTCGGCCAATTCAAACTCATCCCCATTCCAAAAATATGTTTCATACTTTTTTAGTTTACAGGGCTGGTCAGTCGGATTGCCAAAGTTACTTTTAAACAACAGGCCAGGTTTTAGGCTGTCTTTTAGCTGGGTTATATCACTATCATATTCGCTATCCAAAAAGAATCGAGCGCCTGTGTGATTGAGAAATGACAACTGTCTCGGGCTTCCTGTGGATAAATCATAAATGTATTGTTCCGTAAATGCTCCACAGCAGTAAGATATGCCAGAATTTAGCACCAATTCGGGATACGCATCGCCGGTCAAATCGATCGTTTGAAAATCCATGCCCGATTCTCTTAAGTAAAACATACTGCTCATCAGCCCTGTCAGACGGTATACACCATCCTTTTCTAGCAGCCAGAAAACAGCGTTATCTTCCAGTACGAGGATATAGCTGGTGTTATAACCGGAAGGCGGGGTAATGGATGTCATGGCGAATGGAAATCTGAATTCATGCTCACGAAACCAATTCGATAGTTGGAGAATATTCGTTTGCCCTGTATTCAGCCCGTTTTCGATTAATCTTGAATAACACTGCAGCTCTGGCGCATCCGTTGAAACGGATAGGTAAGAAAAAGCCAGGTTGTAACACAAATCCCATTGCCATCTGTCTGCTTGTTGGGCGTTTGGAAATCTCAATAATGCTTCCGATTCTACAAGAGCCAGATATTGATACTGTTCCATGTAATTGGAGTAGCCATAAACAGAAGCATATACTGGTTCGTTTTCGATTGCCGTGAGATAACTTGAAATTCTGTCAACCAATAAATCGGCCTGTTCCGGCGTCCAATCTCGCAAAGTATAGGCTGTATCAGGCGTCAGCGAAAGTATGGCAGGGGTAAACGTAGGGACGGGAGTTCGTGTATGGGTTGGCCTGGGTGTGGGTGTGTTTTTCGCCACAATTGTGCTTGTACTCGTTTTGCTCGGAGCAGCCAGAGTGGCTGATGCTTCAGGTGTAGGAGTGCTGGAAGGTGTTGAAATATTTATTTCGGGTGGATTGGATGGGGTTATCGTGGAAGGCAAATTTTCAGGCGGACTGACTCTGACAGGTTGACCTGGAGTACAAGCTGTCAGAAAAAACACAGAAATCAGTAAAAGCAATCCTATTCGCATATGACACCATACTGAAAAGCAATCAACAATTTATATTTTGGACCACTTCTTGAAAATGATCCGTTTTGTTTTCTATGCCCCATTGCTGTTCGAATGTTGTGATCATTCTCTCTGCAGCCGTTTGATGTGCTGATAAACCGTCTTTACATCATCGATCATTTCAAACCCTGGGGCCATGGCGTAACGGCCCATGCTGGGGAGTCCGCCGCCGCCATACAACCAGGCCATCGGAGGCACGGCCCCAAAGGTGATTGTCCCTTTGCCGTCGGCTCTGGTGCTCAAGTTAATTTCGGTCAGCTTTTTCAGATCCAGACTCTTGATGTTTTGGTTTAGCACTCCGGAAATAATAATGGCGCGCTCATTGGTCAGGGCGTAATAGGTCTTACTGCGCTGCAGCCGGTCCATGAAAAATCGGCCAATGATGATATACAGACCGACCAAAACAAATGGAATGCCCCAGAGCATAAAAAAGATCGGCGCACCGCCTGCCACAACCATCGACTCCCAGAATAGGGCAAACCCGCCCCACAGCAGACTGAAAGGAATCAGCAGGGCATCAGCTGGCCTTAGAAGAAAACCTTGCTGCGGCTGCCCGTTCCAAATGATCATTTCTCCGGGGTTCAATTCGTCCAGAAATTTATCTGCTGGATTCTTTAGCATATTTTCCTGCCCTTTTTCTTCTCGAGGTGGTTTTTGGTGGCGCAGCCACCAAAAACCACCCAAAATCTGCTTCAACTGCGGACGGGATCGTCCTCCCCGCCGGGCTTCACTTCAACTGCTGGCTGGGCTGAATATCCCTGACGTTAAGCTGGAAGGTCTTCTGCCCGTTGAACTCATTGATCTCAAAGGTGTACATCAGGTCAATTTTGGGCGGCATCTGGTTGTGTTTATCCCCAAACCGGAAGGCGATCGCATCAAAGGTGACCCAGCCATCCGTGACCCGCAATTTTAAATGAGACATATCCTTGCCCACCTGGCGTGACGAAACCACGCTCAGCCGGCGCGAGACAAAAACCACCGCCGGGTTGGTTTGCCCGGTGGGCTGCAGGCGTTCAATCTCGGTCAGGATTTCGGGTTTCAGCTCGCTCAGCGCCAGCTCCAGGTCGGCCTTCAGGGTTGGCTGCAGTTCCAGGTCTTCCAACTGGGTTTTGGCGATCTCTTCCAGGCGCTGCATCAGCTCGGCCAGGTTCTCGTTGCGCACCGTGAAGCCGGCCGCCGCGGCGTGCCCGCCGTGGTGCTCCAGCAGGCTGCTGCAGGCATCCAACGCCTCCGTTATATGAAACTCCGGGATGCTGCGGCACGAACCGCGCGTGAACTCCGGCCCCTGGAAGGCCACAATTGAAGGCCGGTAGTAGGTCTCGGTCAGGCGCGAGGCTACCAGACCCACCACGCCGGGGTTAAATTCGGGATCAACCGCAAAAAGCAAATAGGCTTTGGCGGTTTGTTGTTTAATCAGTTCCTGGGCTTTGGCCTGGATGGTGCGGGTGATGTCCTGCCGGTCGCGGTTTTGGGCTTCCAGCTTTTGGGCCAGGTCGCTGGCCTCGCCGACATTCTTGGAGATCAGCAGGCTGAAGGCCGTCAGAGCCGACTCCAGCCGGCCGGCCGCGTTCAGGCGCGGCCCAAGCATAAAGCTGACATCGCCCGAGGTGGCCGCGGCCGCCCGCAGCCCGGCGGCTGCCATCAGCGAATGCAGGCCCTGGCGGCGGGTGCTGCGGATCTTTTCCACCCCGCGCCGCACCAGGTAGCGGTTCTCGCCCATCAGCGGCACCATATCGGCGATTGTCCCAATTGCCACCAGGTCCAGCAGATCTTCTGCCTTGAGGTGGCTGGGGATCGAATCGCCCTGTTTTTCTTGCTGCAGGATGAAGGCCGAAGCCAGCTTGTAGGCGATGCCCACCCCGGAAAGGTTCTTCTCTGGGTAGGGGTCTCCCGGCTGTTTGGGGTTGATCACGCTCAGGGCCTGGGGAATCTCATCAGCAGGGTGGTGGTGATCGGTAATGATCAGGTCCAGCCCCAGTTCCCGGGCGTACCTGGCTTCTTCAATCGAGCGCACCCCGCAGTCCACGCTGACCACCAGGCGGATGCCCTCTTCGTGCAAGTTTGCCAGGGCTTCGTTGTTCAGGCCGTAGCCTTCTTCAAAGCGGTTGGGGATATAGCCGATCACATCGGCGCCCAGTTTTTCAAAAAACTCCACCAGCAGGGCTGTGGCGGTCACCCCGTCGGCGTCATAATCGCCGTAAATGGCGATCCGTTCCTGCTTTTGGATGGCAGCTTGCAGCCGGTCCACGGCGGCTGCCATTCCCAGCATCAAAAACGGGTCGGTCTGGGCTGGCTCGCTGGCTGCCAGGAAAAATTTCGCCTCAGCGGCGTCTTTGATCCCCCGATTGTGTAAAATCTGGCGCATATAGGCCGGATATTCGCTCAGCGCAGCGCTCACCTCGGGCGGGGGAGGGGCAGGGATAACCCATCGTTTGGTTTGTGAGGACATAATAAAAGTATAGCATATCTTAAAAATAGTGGAGTTCATTTTTAGCGCAGCTAAAAATGAACTCCACTATAGTCCAAAAAAATTTGTTGACGATTAAACAAAATCCTGCTATTATTCAACCGTTTATGTCCAAAAAGATGTTTGCTAAACTTGGGCGAAATGGGGGTAGCCTTCCACAAATATTCCGTTGGTTAGTACCAGGCCTGGGGGTCAAGCGCTGGCTTCTTCCAATATTTTTAGGTATCGCTATTTTTAGTTTTGGTCTGGCAATCATGGCGCTTGGCTTTTACCGCGCCAACCCCAACCATTGGGCCATCCGCCTGCTGGCGACCGTCTCGCTCAGCCCGCTCCAGTACACCCTGCGGGCCCTGATCTTCGGCCTGCTGGGGATTGGCCTGATTTTATTGGGCATCGCCGGGCTGAACCGCACCCTGTTGGCGCCTTTTCGGCGCACCGACCGGCCCATGCTCGACGAACTCTCGGCGCACCGCCTGCGCGGCCGCGGCCCAAAGATCGTCACCGTGGGCGGTGGGCACGGGCTCGCCACCCTGCTGCGCGGCCTGAAAGTCTTCTCATTCAATATCACGGCGGTCGTCACCGTCGCAGATGACGGCGGCTCGTCCGGGCGTTTGCGCCGTTCCATGGGCATTCTGCCCCCCGGCGACATCCGCAACTGCCTGGCTGCCCTTTCGGACGAAGAGGCCCTGCTCGGCAAACTCTTCCAATACCGTTTCCCCGCCGACGACCCCAGCCTGGAGGGGCACTCTTTTGGAAATCTGTTTATTTCTGCCCTGAGTGAGCTGATGGGCAGCTTTGAGCGCGCCGTTGCCGAGTCGGGCCGGGTGCTCTCGGTACACGGCCAGGTCCTGCCCGCCACCCTCCACGATGTCCGCCTGGTGGCAGACCTGACCCTAAACCAGATGGCGGGGCATCTCCGGGTGGAAGGCGAAAGCCAGATTCCGGAGTATTCTGGCAAGGTCAATCGGGTCTGGCTGGAGCCGGACAACCCGCCCGCATACCCGCTGGTTATCCAGGCCCTGCTCTCCGCCGACCTGATCGTCGTCGGGCCGGGCAGCCTCTACACCAGCATCCTGCCCAACCTGCTGGTCAAAGACATTGTCGAAGCCATTCGCGCCAGCCGGGCGTTCAAAGTTTTTGTTTGCAATTTGGCCTCCCAGCCTGGTGAAACAGACGGGTATAATTGGGAGAACTATCTGGAAACGATCGATTTACACACCGGTGGGAATTTGTTTGACGTGATCCTGGTCAACAACGTCCACCAGGGCAGCCTGCCGGCGGGTGTGCATTGGGTTTCTTCCTCTGTGGACAGCGGCAAGTATAATGTACAGCGAGTGGACCTGGTCGACTCGACCATCCCATACCGGCACGACCCGCAGAAACTTGCAAGAATCATCCTCGATTTGTACCAGGAAAGGACCGGACCTCTGGTAGAATAGATGATTGTGAAAAACATCACGGCTTAAACCGTGAAACCGCAGGATACGGGCGGTCTCACGATAAAGAAAATTTCAATAAAAAATCCTTCAGGAGGCTTGTTATGGCAGTAAAAGTTGGTATCAATGGTTTTGGTCGAATTGGGCGCCAGGTGCTCAAGGCGATTCGCGATTATCATCCAGGCGAACTGGAAGTGGTCGCTTTCAATGATCTGGGCGATTTGAAAACAATGGCCCATTTGTTAAAGTACGACAGCAACTACGGGCGCTTCAGCGGCGTCGTCGAAGTTGCCGATGATGGCTTGCACATTGATGGCAAGCTGGTCAAGGCTTACAAGGAATCGGATCCCGCCAAAATTCCGTGGGGCGAGCTGGGCGTCGATATCGTCATCGAAAGCACTGGCATCTTCACGATCAAGGATGACGGCGTCAATAAGAAGGGCAAGCTCGTCCAGGGCGCAGCCAACCACATCACCAAGGGCGGCGCCAAGAAAGTCATCATTTCTTCCCCCGCTGAAGGCGAAGATCTGACCGTCGTTCTGGGTGTCAATCAGGACAAGTATGATCCCGCCAAGCATCATGTCGTTTCCAATGCTTCCTGCACCACCAACGGCCTCGCCCCCGTGGTCAAGGTCGCCAACGACAAGTTCGGCATCGTGCGCGGTCTGATGACCACCATCCATGCCTACACCAATGACCAGAAGATCCTCGATCTGCCCCATAGCGACCTGCGCCGCGCTCGCGCCGCCGCCATGAGCATCATCCCCACCAGCACCGGCGCCGCCAAGGCCCTCAAGCTGGTTATCCCCGAAATGGCGGGCAAGCTGGATGGCTACGCCCTGCGCGTTCCCACCTCCACAGTCTCGGTGATCGACCTGACCGTCGAACTCGCCAAGCCCACCACCTCGGCCGAACTGCGCCAGGCTTTCCGGGATGCCGCTGCTGGCCCCCTCAAGGGCATTTTGGCGGCCACCGATGAAGAACTGGTCAGCATCGACTACAAGGGCGACCCGCACAGCTCTACAGTTGACCTGCCTTTCACCATTGTTCTGGGCAAAGAAGCCGGCACCTTCGCCAAGATTGTTGCCTGGTACGACAACGAATGGGGTTACTCTGTCCGCACCTCTGACCTCGCCGCCCTGATGGCGAAGTCGCTCTAATTGACCATCTCAATAAGGGGGTACTTGGGTGTTTTTTGCGGGCTTCGCCCGCAAAAAACACCCAAAACCCCTCTTTATTGAGGTGATATCGCTAATTTTATTTTGCAGGTTGTTCTGTGCCGCTGGTGGCACGGGTCTGATCCCGGTCCAATCAGCCGCGCAGCCCGGAGCGAAAAATGTTTAACAAAAAGACGATCAAAGATATTGATGTTGCCGGCAAGAAAGTTTTGGTGCGGGTGGATTATAACGTCCCCACCAAAGACGGCAAAGTGACCGATGATACCCGCATTCGCGGTGCGATGCCCACCCTCGACTATTTGCTGGCTCAAGGCGCATCGGTCATCCTGTTCTCGCATCTGGGCCGTCCCAAAGGCGGACCGGATCCCAAATATTCCATGCAGCCTGTGGCTGATCACCTGAGCAAACTGATGGGCAAGCCGGTGGCGTTTGCCTCCGACTGCGTCGGCCCTGTCGCCGAAGCGGCTGCTGCCGCCCTCAAGCCCGGTGATGTCCTTTTGCTGGAAAATACCCGCTTCCACCCGGAAGAGGAAAAGAATGACCTGGAACTGGCCAAGAAGATGGCTGCCCTGGCGGATGTGTACGTCAACGATGCCTTTGGCTCAGCCCACCGCGCCCACTCCTCCACCGAGGGTGTGGCCCGCTTCCTGCCTGCCGTGGCCGGTTTCCTGATGGAAAAAGAAATTCAGTACCTCGGCGCTGCCATTGCCAACCCCACCCGCCCCTTTGTGGCGATCCTGGGCGGCGCAAAAATCAGCGACAAAATCGGTGTCATCCGCAACCTGCTCATCAAAGCCGATGCAGTTTTGATCGGCGGCGGCATGGCGAACACCTTCTTCAAGGCTCAGGGTTACGATATGGCTGACTCGTTGGTTGAAGCCGAAGCCCTGGAAACCGCCCGCGAGATCCTGGGCCAGGCAGCCACCAAGCTCCACCTGCCCGTGGATGTGGTTATCGCAGACCGTTTCGACGCCGAAGCCGAAAGCAAAACCATGGCCACCGGGGATGTCCCCGCCGGTTGGCGCATTTTGGATATTGGCCCCGAAACTGTGGCCAAATATGCCAAAGTCATCGCTGGCGCTGGCACCGTGGTCTGGAACGGCCCGATGGGCGTCTTTGAATTCCCGCGCTTCGCCAAAGGCACTTTCGATGTCGCCAAAGCAGTTGCCGATAGCAAGTCGGTCTCGATCATTGGCGGCGGCGATTCCGTTGCGG